>Ga0209812_10000685_pt1 | contig 28841 bp, 23 predicted proteins | sample JI71714BDNA_FD_187502 | JGI IMG/M metagenome (GOLD analysis project Ga0209812, IMG submission 187502) | Wastewater effluent complex algal communities from Wisconsin, to seasonally profile nutrient transformation and Carbon sequestration -... | ecosystem: Engineered > WWTP > Effluent > Algae...
GCCTCGAAGGCAAACGTGGCAACCCGCGCATCAAGCCGCCCTTCCCGGCGGTGAAAGGCCTATACGACTGCCCCACCGTGGTGAACAACGTGGAGACCATCGCCGCGGTGGTGCCCATCGTGAACGACGGCGGCGAGGAGTACGCCAAGATCGGCATCGGCAAGAGCACCGGCACCAAGCTCATCAGCGCGGGTGGCAACATCAAACGGCCTGGTGTGTACGAGATCGAACTGGGGGTGAGCTGCGATGAATTCATCAATAGCGATGAATACTGCGGCGGTGTCGATGGCCGTGCCTTCAAAGCTGTCGTGCCTGGTGGCAGCAGCGTGCCCATCGTTCCGTACGAGCTTTTCCTGAAGACCCCCACCGGCGAGAACCGCCTGATGACCTACGAGAGCCTCAGCGAAGGCGGCTTCGCGCAGGGCACCATGATGGGCTCCGGCGGCTTCTATGCCTACAACGACGCCCAGTGCATCGTACGGAGCACCTGGAACCACGCTCGGTTCTACCACCACGAGAGCTGCGGCCAATGCAGCCCCTGCCGCGAAGGGACCGGCTGGTTGGAGAAGGTCCTGGAACGCCTGGAACTCGGCGAAGGCCGGATGGAGGACATCGACCTGCTGTGGGACATCCAGCGGAAGATCGAGGGCAACACCATCTGCCCGCTGGGCGATGCGGCCGCCTGGCCCGTGGCTTCGGCGATCCGCCATTTCCGCGATGAGTTCGAATACCACGTCACCCACCGGGAAAAAGTGAAGGACCCGAAGCATTTTGCGCGGGAACCTTTCCGTAAGAGTGCCAAATTCGCGACCGCTTAGTCATGCCCAAGGTCACCATAGACGGCATTTCGATCGAAGTCCCCGACGGGACCACGATCCTGCAGGCTGCGCGCATGATCGGCGAGCGCAACGTGGCGGACCGCCATGTGGTGCCGCCAGCGATGTGCTACTACACTTCGCTGAAGACCAGCGGTGGCTACTGCCGCACGTGCATTGTGAAGGTGACCAAAGGCAGCGACAAGGACCCGCGCCCCATGCCCAAGCCGGTGGCCAGCTGCCGTACGGCGGTGATGGACGGCATGGAGGTGGCCAACACCACCGACCCCACCCTGATCGACGCGCGCAACGGCGTGGTGGAGATGTTGCTCATCAACCACCCGCTGGACTGCCCCATCTGCGACCAGGCCGGCGAGTGCCACTTGCAGGACCTGAGCTACGAGAACGGCAAGAGCGAGAGCCGCTACGAGTTCGAGCGCCGCACCTTCGACCCCATCGACATCGGGGATACGATCAAGTTGCACATGACGCGCTGCATCCTGTGCTACCGCTGCGTGAAGGTGGGCGAGCAGCTCACGGACGGCCGCGTGCACGGGGTGATCAACCGCGGCGATGTGGCCGAGATCAGCACGTACATCAGCCAAGCCATCGAGAACGATTTCAGCGGCAACATGATCGATGTGTGCCCCGTGGGCGCGCTCACCGACAAGACCTTCCGCTTCGCCAGCCGCGTGTGGTTCACCAAACCAGTGGATGCACATCGCAACTGCGAAAACCCGAAATGCAGCGGGAAGGTTGTGCTGTGGCTGAAGGGCAACGAAGTGCTACGTGTCACGGGCCGCAAGGACCAGTGGGGCGAGGTGGAGAGCTTCATCTGCAACACCTGCCGGTTCGACAAGAAGGACATGAACGCCTGGATGGTGGAAGGACCCCGGAAGATCGACCGGCACAGCGTCATCAGTCAGGGTCACTACGAGTTGAAGCCCGAGCAAGCCTTGCTCACCGGCCCCTCGCCCAACGTGCCGGCCTTGGCGAAACGTAAAGAACTCAAGGACCGATGATCATCACGGCCATCTTCCTGTTGGTGCTCTTCGTGATCACCTTGACCGTGGCGGCCTATTCCACCTACGGGGAGCGCAAAGTGGCGGCCTTCCTGCAGGACCGCATCGGCCCCAACCGCGCTGGCCCCTTCGGTCTGCTGCAGCCTTTGGCGGACGGCGCCAAGATGTTCATGAAGGAGGACTTCATCCCTTCCGCAGCGAATAAGCGCCTCTTCATCCTAGGTCCGGCCATCGCCATGACCACCGCGTTGCTCACCGGTGTGGTGATACCGTGGGGCGGTGAACTCACGCTCTTCGGCGAGACGTTCAAACTGCAGGGCACCGATCCGGAGATCGGCATCCTTTACGTGTTCGCCATCGTGAGCATCGGCGTGTACGGCATCATGCTCGGCGGCTGGGCCAGCAACAACAAGTTCGCCCTGCTCGGTGCGGTACGTGCGGCCAGCCAGATGGTGAGCTATGAGCTGGGCCTCGGCCTCAGCATCGTGGCGCTGGTGATGCTCACGGGCACCCTCAGCCTGGGTGGGATCGTGGACTACCAGATCGCGAACGGCTGGAATGTGATCTACCAACCCTTGGGCTTCATCATCTTTCTGGTGTGTGCCTTTGCGGAAACGAACCGTGCGCCTTTCGATATGCCGGAATGCGAAACGGAACTGGTGGGAGGCTACCACACCGAGTTCAGCAGCATGAAGCTCGGGTTCTTCCTCTTCGCGGAGTACACCAACATGTTCATCAGCAGCGCGGTGATCGCCACCCTGTACTTCGGTGGCTACCATGTGCCGGGTCTGGACAAGCTGGGCCTCGACCCGAACATCGCCACGCTGATCGGCACGGCCAGCATGTTCGCCAAAACCTTCTTCTTCATCTTCTTCTTCATGTGGGTGCGTTGGTCCACGCCGCGTTTCCGCTTCGATCAACTGATGAACCTGGGCTGGAAAGCGCTGATCCCTCTCGGGGTCTTCAACATCCTGCTCACCGGCAGCATCTATTACATCTCTGAATACATCAAGGGATGAGCACGATGCAACCCCTGACCAACCGCTCCCGGGTGGTGAGCGACAAGAAGATGACGCTGATGGAGCGCATCTACCTGCCTGCCATGGTGGGTGGTCTGCTCATCACCATCAAGCACTTCTTCCGCAAGAAGCCCACGATCCAATACCCGGAGCAGAAGCGCCCGATCGCCGGTATCTACCGGGGCCAGCACGTGTTGAAGCGTGATGAGAAGGGCCGCGAACGCTGCACGGCGTGTGGCCTCTGCGCCGTGGCCTGTCCGGCGGAAGCCATCACCATGGTGAGCGCCGAGCGCAAGAAGGGCGAAGAACACCTGTATCGCGAGGAGAAGTACGCCAGCACGTACGAGATCGACATGCTCCGGTGCATCTACTGCGGCGATTGTGAAGAAGCCTGCCCGAAGGAGGCCATCTTCCTCACCGACCGCATCGTGCAGGCCGATTACCTGCGGATGCCCTTCGTGTTCGGCAAGGATGAGCTGGTGGAGCCGATGGATCCTTCCAAGCGCGTGGACGTGAGCAAACGCCAGACGCCGGAAGTACTGAAGTTCAAGGAGAATAAACGTCAGGCGCACAACCGTTGATCGTATGCTAGCGCTCTTCTACCTCTTCGCGGCCATCAGCGTCATCAGTGCGTTGGTGGTGGTGAGCGCGCGCAACCCGATCAACAGCGTGATCGCGTTGATCGTCTGCTTCCTGAGCATCGCCGGGCACTACATCCTGTTGAATGCACAGTTCCTCGCGATGGTGCACGTGATCGTGTACACCGGTGCCATCATGGTGCTGTTCCTGTTCGTGATCATGCTGCTGAACCTGAACAAGGCGACCGAGCCCATGAAATCACTGGCCACGCGGATCGCTGCGGTGACGGCGGGCGGTCTGTTCTTCATCACCCTGGCCGCAGCCATCCGCAATGGCATCCAGGTGCAGGCGGCGAACGAGTTCGACGCTGGTGTAGGCCTGGTGCGCAGTGTGGGACATGTGCTCTTCACCGAATTCCTGCTGCCGTTCGAGGTGAGCAGCGTGCTCTTCCTGAGCGCCATCATCGGCGTGGTGATGTTGGCCAAGAAGGAGAAGCACCAAGCGGAAGCCCCTGTGGAACCCCTGACAGAAGCCGAGCGCGCACGGCGCACCGCATAGACCATGGAACAGGGCATCATCACCGCCATCCGCACGGTCCCTTTGGACCACTATGTGCTGCTTAGCTTCCTCTTGTTCAGCATCGGGGTGGCCGGCGTGGTCTTCCGCCGCAACACCATCATCATCCTGATGTGCGTGGAGCTCATGCTCAACAGCGTGAACCTGCTGCTCACCGCGTTCAGCGCTTACCACAGTGATCCGCGGGCGCAGGTCTTCGTGTTCTTCATCATGCTCGTGGCGGCTGCGGAGGTCACCGTGGGCCTTTCCATCCTGGTGATGATGAAACGCAACGTGGATAGTGTGGACGTGAACCAACTGAACCGCTTGAAAGGATGAGTACCGATCTTCTAGCGGCCCTCGTTCCGGCACTACCCTTGGTAGGTGCGGTCATCCTTGCCTCGCTGCGCCGCAAGCTGAGCGCGAACATGGCGGGCGGTCTGGCCACGGCCCTGATCGCTGGTTCGTTCGTGGCCAGCGTGCTGTTGTTCCTGGGCTTCGATGCCAACGTTGGCGGCCGCACGGTGAAACTCCTCGACTGGATCGATGTGGGTGGCATGCAGATCCCCCTGGCCTTGCGGATCGATGCCCTGTCGCTCACGATGATGTTGATCGTGACGGGCATCGGCTCATTGATCCACCTCTACTCCATCGGCTACATGCACGAGGACGAGCGGGCGCCGACCTTCTTCGCGCAGCTCAACTTGTTCAGCTTCGCGATGCTGATGCTCGTGATGGGCAGCAACTTCCTGATCACCTTCATCGGTTGGGAGGGCGTGGGCCTCTGCAGCTACTTGCTGATCGGCTTCTGGTACAAGACACCCGAGTACAACTACGCGGCGCGCAAGGCGTTCGTGATGAACCGCATCGGCGATGTGGGCGTGGTGCTCGCGATGGTGCTGCTCTTCCAGCGTTTCGGTACGCTGGAGTACGCCAGCATCATGGACATGGCTACCGGTGTGAACGACCCCTTGCTGATCGCGGCCACCCTGTTCCTCTTCATCGGCGCAACAGGTAAAAGCGCACAGATACCCCTCTTCACCTGGTTGCCCGATGCCATGGCGGGCCCCACACCGGTGAGCGCGCTGATCCACGCGGCCACCATGGTGACGGCCGGCATCTTCCTGACGGTACGCAGCAGCGTGTTGTTCGAGCTGGCTCCCTTCACCAAGGACATCATCCTCTGGATCGGCACGGCCACGGCCCTGCTTGCTGCCAGCATCGGACTGTTCCAGAACGACATCAAGAAAGTGCTCGCTTACTCCACCGTGAGCCAGCTCGGCTACATGTTCGTGGCCTTGGGCTTGGGCTCGTACAGCGCAGCGATGTTCCATGTGACCACGCACGCGTTCTTCAAGGCGCTGCTCTTCCTGGGTGCGGGCAGCGTGATCCACGCACTGGGCGGCGAACAGGACATCCGCAGGATGGGCGGCTTGAAGGGGCACATCAAGATCACCTACATAACATTCCTGGTCGGCACGGCCGCCATCGCCGGGCTGCCCTTGCTCAGTGGTTTCTTCAGCAAGGACTTGATCCTCGCGTTCGCGTTCCAACGCTCACCGGTGATCTTCGGCTTGCTGCTCTTCGGTGCGTTGCTCACCACCTTCTACATGTTCCGCCTGCTCTTCCTGGTGTTCTATGGAACGTACCGCGGGAAGGCGCATCCGCATGAGAGTCCGCTCACGATGACCATCCCCTTGATGGTGCTCGCTGTGTTGAGCGTGCTGGGAGGGCTGCTGAACCTGCCGCACCTCTTCGGCGGTAACGAGCCGATGAAGCACTTCCTGGAGACGGCCGCTGCTGGCATCGGCTACGAGCACCTCGAGTTGAGCGCGCTCACGGAGATCATCCTGATGGGCATCACCACGACCCTCGTCGGCATCGTCATCTACGTGGCCTACGGTCGTTTCGTGAAGACCACCACGCTAGAGGGCGAAGAAGCGGCGATGCCTGTCTTCAAACGTCTGATCGCACAGCGCTGGCGGATCGACGAACTCTACCGTGCCTTATTCGAGAAGCCCTATTCCTGGTTGAGCATGAACCTCTTCGCCGTAGCGGAGAAAAAGGTGATGGTGCCGCTGATGAACGGTGTCGGCGATGCGGCCATCCGTGTAGGCGATGTCGTTCGTCGTGTGCAGACGGGCAACGCGAGCTTCCACCTGCTGGCGATGTTGTGCGGACTCATTCTTTTCCTGGTCATAACCTTATTGAGCAACTGAGATGATCGCAGCGCTCCTCTTGCTCATCCCCTTCATCAGCGCCTTGGCGCTCCTGGTGCTTCGACCTGCGCAAGCACGGCCGATCGCGCTTGTCTCCACCTTGGCCTCCTTGGCCGTGGTGGTGTTCGCGTGGATCTCGTACACCGGAGGCATGGTGATCCACTACGACTACGATTGGATGAACGCTTGGGGCCTCCGTTTCGTGGTGGGGTATGACGGTGTGGGGCTGTTGATGCTGATCCTCACGGCTGTGGTGTTCCCCTTCATCATCGGTGCGGGTTATGGCCAGCAGCATGACAGACCAGCCATCTTCAATGCGCTCCTGCTCTTCACGCAGACCTTCCTCTTCGGTGTCTTCCTTGCCCAGAACGCGCTGCTGTTCTATATCTTCTACGAGCTCACGCTGATCCCGGTCTTCTTCCTGCTGCTGTATTGGGGAGGCGAGAACCGGCGCAACATCACCGTACGCTTCTTCATCTACACACTGCTCGGAGGTCTCTCGCTGCTGTTCGGCTTGGTGTATCTGCTCATCCAGAGCGGCGGCAACGGTGACTTCACGGCACTTCATGGCCTCAGCATTCAGGGAGGCACGCAAGTGTGGTTGTTCTGGATCCTGTTCCTGGCCTTCGCTATCAAGCTGCCGATCTTCCCCTTCCACAGCTGGCAACCGGAGACCTACTACATGGCACCCTTGCAAGGAACGATGGTGCTCGGTGCGGTGATGCTGAAGATGGGTTTGTACGGGGTCTACAAGATCGTCTTCCCGATCGTGCCGTTGGGCGTGGAACATTGGCAGAGCACGGTGATCCTGCTGGCGTTGATCGGGGCCGTGTATGCGGGGATCATCGCCTTCCGACAATCCGACCTCAAACGCCTTGTGGCCTTCTCCTCCTTGAGCCACGTGGGCGTGCTGTGTGCAGGACTCTTCGCCTGGAACACCTACGGGATCAGCGGTTCGTTGTACCAAGCGTTCGCACACGCCATACTCGTGGTGGGCATGCTGTACCTGGTCGGCGCCATGCACGAGCGGATGGGCTCCACGGATATGAACGCCATGGGTGGCCTGAAGAATTCGATGCCACGCCTGGCCGCGCTGTTCCTGCTCGTGTTGGTCAACGCCGTTGCGCTGCCGCTGACACAGAGTTTCGTGGGTGAATGGCTCATGTTCGCCGGGCTGTGGCAGGTGGATGGTTGGCTCACGCTGCTTGCGGTCTCCACCATCGTGCTTGGCGCCATCTACATGCTCTACGCCTACCAGCGCGTGATGCTCGGTCCGGACCGCGCGAACATGCAACTTCAGGACGCCACCACCCGCGACCACATTTACCTGGTGCCCTTGATCGCGGTGACCCTCATCCTGGGCGTGCATCCCGGTCCGATCCTCGAACTGGTGGATGCCCCTGTTCTGCAACTCTTGTCCAGCCTATCGGTGAACTGATATGAGCGCACTGGTCCTGTTATCCGTACTTGGCGTGGTGTTGCTCTACCTGGGCTTGTTCAGCGGCCGCGGCATCCTGGCTCCTGTGGGCATACTCGGTCTGTTGGCCGCGTTCGTGCTCTTCGCCGCCGACTGGCACCTCGAAAGCCCCCTGTTCGGCGGCTTGGTCATCTTCGACACCTACGCCCGGTCGTTCTCCTTGGTCATGATCGTGGTCACGGTACTGCTCTTTCTCTTCGGCATGGATTACTACGCCAAGGTGCGCGAGAACGTAGCGGAACATTATGCCTTGATGGTATTCTCCTTGGTGGGCGGTGTGTTGATCTGCAGCTTCACCAACTTGGTGATGTTGTTCCTGGGGATCGAGATCCTCAGCATTCCGCTCTACATCCTTGCGGGTGGTAAGCGCGACAGCTTCCGCAGTGGTGAAGCGGCTTTCAAGTATTTCTTGCAAGGCGCGTTCGCTTCGGGATTCCTGCTCATGGGCCTCGCGTTGATCTACGGTGCCACGGCATCCTTCGACCTCGCAGCCATCGAAGCTTGGTCCGCTGTGGCTGCGAACGGTGGCAACATGCTCTTCCTGCTGGGCCTCTTCCTGACCTTGGCTGGCTTGGCGTTCAAGGTGGCGGCCGTACCGTTCCACTTCTGGAGTCCTGATGTGTACGAAGGCGCACCCACGTTGATCACGGCGTTCATGAGCACCGTGGTGAAGACGGCTGCCTTTGCCGCGTTCTACCGCTTCATCGCGAACATCCAACTGCCCGGTGCCGTGGAGAACATGCTCGTAGTGATGACCCTGTGCACCTTGTTCCTCGGCAACATCGTGGCCTTGCGCCAGACGCAGTTCAAGCGTTTGATGGCCTATTCGAGCATCGCCCACACCGGCTTCCTCCTCTTGGCCTTCCTCGGCACGGATAGCCGCACTCCGGATGTGCTCTTCTATTACCTCGGCACCTACGCTTTGGCCACGGTGGGTCTCTTCATCGTGCTCACGCTCGCCAAACGAGCAGCGCTGGGCGATGAGAACATCCGCATCTTCCGTGGTCTGTTCCGCAGCAACCCGTGGATCGCGATCGCAGCGATGCTGATGCTGCTCTCCTTGGCTGGGATACCGCTCACCGCGGGCTTCGTGGCGAAATACCGCGTGTTCGTAATGGGCATCGCGAATGGATACCTGTGGACCACGCTCTTCGCGGTGGTGATGGCCCTGGTGGGTATCTACTACTACATCCTGGTCATCCGGGAAGCCTTCACGCCGCAGGACCAGGAGTCGAAGGCGTTGGCTGTCGCGCCGATCAACTGGTTGGTTATCTCTCTCTGCGGAGTTGGGGTGGTGGCACTGGGCGTGTTACCTGGCCTCCTGCGTCTCTGATCCTGCGCCAGTGTTGACAAGAAGTGCTGAACGTTCTAGCCGTTCAAAACAAGATAGACCAGATCGATCGAGGATCCATTGCTCGAAGTGTTCTATTCTGTTCAAGTCGCCAATTTCTCCAACGCATCTCGCCGACCTAGTTCAAGCGCCCAACCACCTGCTGCATTAGGTCTGGGTGTGGAAGGAGTAACTTACTTCGCCAGGTCCCCTTCCCACTTGCTCACCACGCTGGTGGCGATGGCGTTACCCACCACGTTCGTGGCGCTGCGGCCCATGTCGCAGAAGTGGTCGATCGGCAGGATCAACGCGATGCCTTCGACAGGCACCCCGAACATACCCAGGGTAGCGGCGACCACCACAAGGGAGGCGCGTGGGACACCAGCGATGCCCTTGCTGGTCAGCATCAAGGTGAGCAGCATGGTCAACTGCATGGGCAGGTCGTGGGCGAGCGGAACGTCGTAGACCTGCGCGATGAAGAGGCTCGCGAAGGTCATGTACATCATGCTGCCGTCCAGGTTGAAGCTGTAACCCAGGGGAAGCACGAAGCTCACCACGCGGTCCTTGCAGCCGAAGCGTTCCAGCTCCTCCATCAACTTGGGCATCACGGCCTCGCTGCTCGTGGTGCTGAAGGCGATTGTGATGGGCTGTAGGATCCGGCGCATCAACTCCTTCATGCGGTGGCCCAGGAAGAGGAAGCCCGCACCTAACAGGATCAACCAAAGGACCGTCAGGCCCAGGTAGAACTGACCGATGTAGACCGCGTAGGTGCTCAACACACCCAGACCATGGATGGCGATAACGGCGGCAATAGCACCGAAAACACCGAGGGGTGCGAAGTTCATCACATAACCCACCATTTTCAGGATCACGTGCGCCACGCTCTCCAGCAGTTTCACCACGGGTTGGGCGTAGTCGCCGATGCTGGCGCAGGCGACGCCGAAGAAGATGCTGAACACCACGATCTGCAGCACCTCGTTGGTCGCCATCGCTTCGATGATGCTCTTAGGGAACAGGTGGGCGATGAAGTCCTTGAGGGTGAAGGAGCCGGTCTTGCCGATGACGTCCGCAGCATCGCCACTAGCCTGCAATTGCAGGCCCACGCCGGGTTCAAGCACGTTCACCAACACCATGCCGAGCAACAAGCTGATCAAGGAAGCCGACATGAACCAGAGCAAGGCACGACCGCCCACACGGCCCACGGTCTTCATGTCACCCAGCTTGGCAATACCCACCACCAGCGTGCTGAAGACCAGCGGTGCGATGATCATCTTCACCAAACGCAGGAAGATCTCGGTGAGGATCTTCAAGTTATCAGCGACCTCCTTGCGAGCCACTTCCTCCATGCCTGTATGCATGCCGTATCCGACAACGATGCCGATCACCATGGCGATGAGGATCCACAGCGTAAGGCGATTGGTCTTGGACATCATGGGCGGGCGGGTGCTAGTTTACTGTGGCGGTAACCGTAGGCGAAATAGCACGCCAGCCCGATGACCAGCCATACCGCGAACCAGAACCAGTTGCTCACAGCCATGCCGGTGAGCAGGTAGCAACACGATAGCAGCCCGAGCACGGGTATCAGCGACCAGTTCTTCAGGTGTGCCAAGACCACCACGAGCACGGTGATGGGCCAAAAGACGAGTTGGGGGATCTGCTGTGCCGCATGCTCCACATCGATCGTCAACAAGCCGGAGAAGTACGAAGGCACGCCGTACGCGACGATCCCGATCACCACAAGGAGCATGGCCGGAGCGGTCCACCGGCTGTTGATATGCGGCAGGTGGAAGCGGCCCGCGGTCTTCGTGCGACGCGGCAGCACCACCACCCCACCACAAACGAGCACGAAGGCGAAGAGGGTGCCGATGCTCGTGAAGTCGAGGATGAAGCTCTCGTCGGTGAAGAAGATCGGCACACCCACCACAAACCCGGTAACGATGGTGCTGAAGCCGGGTGTCTTGTACTTCGGGTGGATGCTCGCGAACCGCTTCGGCAACAAGCCATCTCGGCTCATGCTCATCCAGATGCGCGGTTGGCCCAGCTGGAACACTAACATCACGCTGGTCATGGCCACCACCGCAGCGATGCTCACGATGAAGAGCATCCACTTCACACCACGCAAGGCGAACACCTCGGCCAGCGGATCGCTCACCCCGAGCTGTGCCCAACTCACCATGCCGGTCAGCACCAAAGCGAGCAGGATGTACACGATGGTGCAGATCACGAGCGACCAGATCATGCCGCGCGGCAGATCCCGTTGCGGGTCCTTGCTCTCTTCGGCCAGGGTGCTCACGGCATCGAATCCTATGTAAGCGAAGAAGACGGCGCTCACACCCGCCATCACACCGCCGAAGCCGTTCGGCATGAAGGGCGTCCAATTCACGATATCCACGTAGAAGGCACCGACCACCACCACCAGCGCGATGATCGCCAACTTCACGATCACCATGGCGTTGCTGGCGTTGCGGCTCTCCTTCACGCCCGTGTACACCAGCCATGTGATCAACGCATTGATCAGTACTGCGGGCAGGTCGAAGATGATGCGGAGGCCACCCAGGATCGGAGCGGAGTTCCACGCGTTCAGCCCTTCTCCGGCGGCACCTTCCGCGAAGGCCTTGCTAGCACTTCGGTAGTTGGTGGTCAGCCACTCGGGCAGGTGCAGGCCGAGCCCATCCAACAGGTTGGTGAAATAGCCGCTCCAGCTGAAGGCCACGTAGATATTGCCGATGCTGTACTCCATGAGCAAGGCCCACCCGATGATCCAGGCGAAGAGCTCTCCGAAGCTGACATAGGCATAGGTGTAGGCGCTACCGCTGGCGGGCACGCGTGCAGCGAACTCCGCGTAACACAGCGCGGTGAACCCGCAGGCGATCCCACAGAGCACGAAGAGCAGCACCACACCCGGCCCGCCGCTGAAGCAGGCCTGCCCCATGCTGCTGAAGCTGCCTGCACCGATGATGGCGGCGATGCCGAAGAAGGTGAGGTCCCGCACGCTCAGATGCCTGCCGAGCGCATGCCCGCCGTGGATCTCCCCTTCGGTGGCGGAGACATGGTCGAGCGGCTTCTTGCGGAAAAGACCCATGATGATCGACGCACAATGTAAGCGGGTGCGGCTTACTGGAAAACAGAAAAGGGGCCGAAGCCCCCTTCCCAAGTAACACGATGTTCGAACCTACTGCAGTTCGCAGGTGCCTGCGGCCACGTCTTTCAGCTCCTTGCTCATCATCATGTCGCTGGACTGTTTAGTCCGCTCTGTGCCGGTGTTCAGGTCCTTCACCTTTTGGAACCAGCATTTCGCGGTAGCCATGTCCTTGGATCCGTAGAAGTGGTGGAAGGCGAGGTAGAACATGGCCTCCTCGGCGTCCTTCGAGGCTTTGCCGGTGATATCCTCGGGCTTCATCATGCGCAGGGCTTCTTCGAAGTGTGGTTTGGCCTGCCAGGTCTGCTTTTCGGGATCGAGCCCCACGTTGGCGCGGGCGCGACCGAGATATCCCTGGTAGATCGTCGGCTGCTTCTCGATGTACTTGGTCCACGCCATGTCGGCCACCTCGTACTGCCCTGCCTTTTGAGCTGCGCCACCGAGGTAGTACCAGTCGTTCACGGCCACCTTGCTCGAGTTGGTCTTCGCTTGGTACGCAGCCACCGCGCGGTCGAAGCGCTTGGCTTTCTGGAAGTAGGTACCCGCCTCCATATAGAGATCGGGATCCGCGTTCGGCATGGCAGCGGCCGCCATGATCTTCTCGCCTGCAAGGGAATCGTTACCCATCAAGGCCACCGCGCGCCCATAGTACTGCAGATCGCTAGGCACCACCTTGTCCTGTGGTTGTTTGGCGAAGTACGCATCCAGCGTGGCCATGGCGTTCGCGCTGTCCTTAAGTTCCACCTGGTTGTAGCCCTTGATGCGCATCAACGTGTTGTTCTCCACGCCAGCGGCTTGCAGCTTGTCGATCAGCTCAAGCGAAGGCTTGTAATCCTGCACCAGATAAAGGAACTGCGCATAACGCACCATGGCGCTCTGGCTACCGGAATTCAGCTTCAGGTACTCGTCGTAGTCGGCTTTCGCCTTCTGGAAATCGCGCTTGCCGAAATACGATTCCGCACGACCGCGGTAGGCCGGAGCGAAGCCCGGTTCGATACCGATGGCCTTGTCGTATTCGGCGATGGCAGCATCGTAGTTCTTAGCCCGGTGGTAAACGAAGCCGCGGCGCGCGATGGGTTTGGCGCTGGTGGTGCGAAGGTCCGAGGCCTTCTTGTACAGAGCGATCGGCTGGGAGGCGTCGGTGGGGTTCTGCTCCCACATGATGTCGCCCTTGAGGATGTACGCCTCCGGATCGGTCGCGTCCAACGCGATGGCAGCGTCCACGGCCGCCATGGCTTTCACAAGGTCTTTGTCGTTGCCACTGGCGTAGCCCTCTGCCACCTCGCGGTGGGTCTGAGCTTGCAACTTCTTGGGGAACTTATTGGCCTTGTCCGTGGCGATGGTGATCGCCTCGGTGAATTTGGCCATCGCCTGATCGCGTTGCCCTTTCACCCAAAGGACCTTGCCCATGCCCACGTGGTTGAACGGCTGACGGGGATTCACCTCCACACCCTTCGTGTAGCAGTAGGAGGCGGAGTCCTCGCGGTCGTTCTCGAAGTAGTTCTCGCCCAGGTAGAACCAAGCCTCACCATCGGTGGGACTGGCAGAGAGTACGCTGCGCAGCGTGGTGCCGGCTTTCTCGAAGCGTTCGCTCTCGGTGAGGGCGATGGCTTCGGCAACAGTTTGAGCTTGTACACCGGAGCCCACTGCAAAAGCAGTGAGGAACAGCGCGTTACGGAAGATGTTCTGGTTCATGTTCTTAATTCGTCACCAGCTCTACATCCCGACCGGGAACGGTCTGCGGCGCAAGGCCGCTCTTGAGGATGATGCGCTGGCCTTTATGGCCGGCCACAAAGGAAACAAAACCGGTGCCAAGACCTGTTTTCCCCTCTTTGAGCACAGCGTAAAGCTTGCGCCGGAGCGGGTATTGGCCGTCCGCGAGCGTGGATTGGTTCGGCAGTATGGCGGGGCCCTTCGAACGGACACGGCACAAGGTCATCCGCTCGCGCAAAGCCCGGCAAGCCGGATCATCCAGGTCGCTGATCCGCGCAAAGGCGATCAACCCGATGGCGTCAGGGTTACGAGCCAGGTGGGCAAGTAAGCTGTCCAACCCATCAACAGCGGACACGTTCTTCAATGCGCCTGCATCGCCAGCAAGCAGTGAGTCCACCACACTACGCACCACACCACCGCGGGCATCCTCGAACAGCACACGTGTGCTGCTTTCGCCGGTCATGGCCTCCCGTATTTCCTCCACGCTGATGCTATCGGCGCTGGCGCCAGGACCCTTGACCACTGCAACGGCATCAGTGAGGACGGGCACGTTATCGGGGAAGAGGTTACGCGAACGGAAGAAGGCGACCTCATCCGAACCGGGTAAGGTGGAGGTGAAGACCACGCGCACCGAGTCGTTCCGCATGGCCACACGCAGGTCGGACTCGGGCAGGTAGTGCACGCGCACGGTGGCGTCTGCATAGATGCTCTGGAAGACGAGGAGCTGCGACTCGATGATCCGTTGGGCGTCCTTGTCGGCCACGATCAGGATATCGCCCTTGGTAGGCACATCGTCACGTTGCGGATCGGGCGCCTTTCCCTTGCATGCGCCGAGCGCGAGAGGGAGTAGAAAGAGGAAGTACCTCATGGCTGATCCTGTTGCTGGGCCTTGTTCCAACGCTGCCAGAGGAAGAAGCGCAGCACACCATAACCCAGGAGGATGCCGCCGATCAGCGCGCGGTGGTCGACGATGGTGTCCTTCAACACATCGGTGAAGAGGAAGAGGATCCCTGCGACCGCGTAGAACGCGGACATGAACAAGCGCGAGATGCTTCCGAATGACATGGCGATGGCTACGAATGAAGAAGAGCGGCTCTTCTGCCGCTCTTCCTGATGATCACTTCAGCGTGAACCGGATGGGCAGGTTATACTGCACCCGTACCGGCTTCCCGCGTTGTTTGCCGGGCTCCCAAGCTGGCATGGCTTTCACCACACGAATGGCTTCCTCGTCGCAACCGCCACCGATGCCACGCAGCACTTTCGGGTCGCGCACTTTGCCTTGCTCATCCACCACGAAGGTCATGTAGACCACCCCGGTGATGCCGGCATCCTGCGCCATGGGTGGATACTTCACGGTCTTGCCCAAGTACTTGAAGAGTTCGGCCTCGCCGCCAGGGAAAGAAGGCATCTCTTCCACGATGGTGAAGATCTGTGGCTCAGCAGCCTCCACGGGCGGAGGTGGCTCGTCGATCTTCTCCCCTTCCTGTGTCACCGTACCGGCATTGGTCTCGGTGAGCACCTCCTGTGTGGGCGGCGGCTCATCCACTGGTTCGTCCACGGCCTCGAGCTGGGTGAACTGCACGCTTTCGATCTTGACCGGTGGAGGCGGTTCCACTGGCGGAGGCGGTGGTTCTTCTTTCTTCTCCTCCTCGAAGAGGTCCAAGTTCACGTCCACGATTTTTTTGGCCTCGACCACCTCGGCTTCTCCGCTGAAGGCAGCGATGATCTTCGGAAGACCAACAGCCAGCCCGAAAACAAGCACCGAGCCGACCACGGCCATCAGCAATCGCTTCGAATAATCACGGCGCAGCACGAACGCACCGTACTCCCGGTTGCGATCCGCGAACACCATGTCGTTGCGGGTCGTAGTGAGCACGTTGTTCCAGCTCAGGTCCATCGCCATGGCGATGGAAAGCGCGAGCAGGACGACGATGAAGATGATGTACTCCATGGCTCAGAGCTTTGCTTTTTCGATGTCGAGCAACACCTGTTCCGCGGCCTTCAAGGTGTCCAGCACACCATAGGAACCGATACCGCTGATGTCCATCTCATCGACCATGTCGATCATGTTGCGGTACTTGGCCTCTTTGTCCGTCTTGATGATGGCCTTGAGGTTCTCCTTGGTGCCTTTGATCTCGCGGCGTTTCGCGTTGTACTCGTCCTCGGTGAGCTTCTTCTCGTTGAACTGGCGGGCCAGGTCGTTGAGTTGGGCCACCGTGGCCTTGTTCTGGTCAACCAGCAACTTCTGCACCTTGCTGAAGTCGGTCTGCTGTAGGGTGGTCGGTGGGCCTTTCTCGGTGGGTTGTTCACGGAACTCGCCGAGGTAGTAGAAGATCTGATCGTTCTTGGTGAGGATCAGGGTGATCGCGTTGCTCAACTGAGTAGGCGGCGGAGGTGGCGCATCCGGAGGCGGAGGCACCGGATAGGTCATCTGCAGCGAACTCGGCTTGTACATGGTGGTGGTGAGGATGAAGAAGGTCAGCAGCAGGAAGGCCAAGTCCACCATCGGCGTCATGTCGATGTGCGTATTGGCTTTCTTGGCGCGTCTCTTTCCTTTCCCGCCGCTATCACCTCCCCCTTCGGGTACTTGTGCCATGGTGTATTTCTTTCATCGAACCTCTACCCGCGGTACACCCGTGGAGTTGGGAGGTTCGATCGGTTCTACATCCTCGATGCCTCGAGGTCTGTGATCATCTTGAACTTGCTGATCTGGATACCCGGTGACTGGAAGGTGCGGATCACCTCGGCCACACGGCTGTAGTTGGTGTTCCCGTCGGCCTTGAGGGCCACAACGGGGTTCTGTCCTGCGTCGTTGTAGAAGATGTTGCGGGTGATCATGATCCAATCCCGCAACTGGTTGTTGGTGCTGTCCATGGGGATCCCATCGTGCTGGGCCATGAACTCCTTGCGTTCCCCGCCGGTCTCCAAGCTGAGCAGGGCCTTCAGGTCCTGGATGGAGACCCCGATGGGGCCAGCGTTCACGAACTTGATCTTCTCTTCCTCGGAAGGCACATAGTTCACGCGCTTGCCGATCTCCTCGAGCACGGCGATGCGAACACCCTTGTCGGTGAAGTCCCAGAACACCTTGCCGGTCGTATCCACCACGATGGTCATCATGTTGGTCATCGGAATGGGCGACTGTGACATGGACGAAGGCGTGTCCACGGCCACCGCTTCCTCCGGACGGAATTGTGCGGTGAGCATGAAGAAGGTCACCAACAGGAAGGCAAGGTCAACCATCGGAGTCATGTCCAGGTTCGGACTGCTCTTCGGCATCTTGATCTTTGACATGCTGCTTCTTGTTTATGGAATGGAATGCTCCTCCCCGCAAGTCGGGTCGGACATGTCCGACCCCTACTTGCGGTTGGCCAGGGTCTGGCTCACGCTGAAACCAGCTTCGTCGATACCATGGGTGATGGCATCGATGCGGTTGCTGAAGTAGTTGAAGAAGATGATGGCCAGCGTGGAGCCGGTGATACCGAGGGCCGTGTTGATGAGGGCCTCGGAGATACCAGTGGAAAGAGCCGTTGCATCAGGGGTTCCGGAGGTGGCCAACGCACTGAAGGCCTTGATCATACCCAATACGGTTCCGATCAGACCGACCAGGGTACTGATGCTGGCACAAGTGGAAAGGATCACCATGTTCTTGCTCAGCATGGGCAGCTCGAGGGCGGTGGCTTCTTCGAGTTCCTGCTTCACACTTTGTAAACGCGTTTCTTTATCGTGGGTCGCATCGTAGAGCACGGTCTTGTAACGTTGCAGACCGCTCCGCATCACGTTGGCCACGGAACCCTGTTGCTCGTCGCACACGGTCACGGCTTTGTCCACGTCGTCGTTCACCAAGTGCTGGCGAACATTCACGATGAACTCATCGATGCGGCCTTTGCCCTTCGCGCGGCCCAGGGTGATGAAACGCTCCACGGAGAAGATGAGTACGATCAGGTTGATGCTGATCAGGATCGGTACGATGAACCCTCCCTTGTAGATGGTACCATACAATTTCCCTGGGTTGGTATCTATGGGGTGCCCATGTACAGCATCATTGTTCTGGAAGTTGGCCGGGTCGCCAAGCACGAACATGTAGAAGGATACGCTGATGATCAGCACCAAGGGGAACACAATGGCCACGAACAAGGAGTTCGCTTTCCCGCTCTTCACGTTACTCATTGGGGTCGTCTTAAGGTGAGGGTGTAGTTGTTGGCTTGTATTGAAGTGCCGGTCAGCTTTGACAACGGCGGGGGTCAAACTTAGCAAGTTCCCCGCTCGGGCCATGTGAAGCCTCTGTAAAGCGGCAGCAGATGGCGCATTTCCACAGGTCGTGCTGGGGTGGATGGTGCAGGGTCATGCGTGAGGCAATGCTAACGCGCGGCACGGGAGGCTTCGTGCGGCCCGCATCACTACGCAGGGAACGGCCGCTAACGGCGAAGGAACGGCACTTGGTCCAGTGGTTACGATCCCAAGTATGGGCATTTCTTCGTCATGGGTTTATTTTCCATGGTATATATTTGCACCGTCATGGACCGCAAAACATTCCTCCGCACCAGCGTTCTCGGTGGCACGGCCTTGATGGCCACAGGACACGGGAACGCCGAGCCGATAACCGACAGTTCGTTAGTCGGCCATGAGCACTTGCCCAACGAAAACCCTCGCGTCATGAACAACATGGTATTGCACAAGGCCGCTACCCGCGGGCATGCGGACCACGGCTGGTTGAACGCCCGCCACACCTTCAGTTTCGCCAACTATTACGACCCGGAGCGGATGCACTTCGGCGTATTGCGCGTGTTGAATGATGACGCCATAGCTGCCGGTAAAGGATTCGGGACCCATCCGCACGACAACATGGAGATCGTCACGATCCCTTTGTCGGGCACGGTGGAGCACAAGGACAGCATGGGCAATTCGGGCACCATCAACGCAGGCGAGGTGCAGGTGATGAGCGCCGGCACGGGCATCACTCACAGCGAATTCAACCACCGAAAGGACGCGGAGCTGCGTCTCCTGCAGATATGGATGTTCCCGCGGCAGCGCAACGTGAAACCGCGCTATGCCCAAATGGCCTTGGACAACGAAGCTGAGACCAATGCATTCAGCCAGATCCTCTCTCCCTCAGCGGATGACGAAGGCGTTTGGGTGCACCAGGATGCGTGGTTCCACATGGGTCGTTTCGATGGGTCCCACCAGACGCGCTATGCCCTAAAACGCAAAGGGAATGGTGTGTACGCGTTCCTCATTGAAGGCACTGCCACCATCAATGGTCAGCTCTTGGAACGCCGCGATGGCCTGGGCGTTTGGGATGTTGAGGCACTCACCATCGAGACCGGCGAACAAGGAGCACGGATCCTGCTGATGGATGTGCCAATGGAATTGAAGTAACACATAACACCCAATTACACCGGGGCGAGCCCGGTACACGAACCATGGAAACAGCAACGAAGACAATGACGAAATGGACCATCGACCCGGTCCACAGTGAAGTGCAGTTCAAGGTGAAGCACCTGATGATCACCACGGTGACCGGCAGCTTCCAGCGCTTCGGTGCCGAAGTGGAAGCGCCCGGCGACGACCTGAGCCAGGCCCGGATCGAATTCTGGGCCGATGTGGACAGCATCACCACGGGCAACGAACAACGCGATGCACACCTGAAGAGCCCTGAGTTCTTCGATCATGCTCAGCATCCGCGCATCCACTTCGTCTCGAAGGGGACCAGGGCGGTGGACCACGACGGCAGCTGGGACCTGATCGGTGATCTCACGATCAATGGGCACACCAAGCCGATCATCCTCGGCGTGGAATGGGGCGGGGTGATGAAGGACCCTTGGGGCAACACCAAAGCAGGTGTCACCATCAACGGCAAGATCAGCCGCAAGGAATGGCACTTGAACTGGAATGCTTCCTTGGAGGCCGGTGGTGTGCTGGTGAGCGATGAGGTCCGCATCAGTTGCGAAGTCCAGTTATCCAAGCAAGGCTGACCGCGCATTCAACCTTGGAACGGACCCCGTTCGGCGCTGCGCTGAGCGGGGTTCGTAGCTTCACGGGCCGCACAACTCTTTTTCAACGGTGCGTCTAACCATCGAAACGTAAGACGGATGCGCCTCACCACTTCATTCCTCGTTTGGTTCACTGGAACAAGCGCCTGCGCTCAATTCGGCCCACACCAATATGTCTTCGAAAGTGATGTTCGTTACCCTACAGCGATCATGACAGGCGACATCGATGGTGATGGTGACCAGGATGTGACGGTCTATTCCCCCAGCAGTTCATCCACTACGAGTGAGTACGTCTGGTGGCCGAATATGGGGAATGGAACTTTCGGTGCCAAAGCTGTGATGTACACGGGGTACATCGGCGGGAGTCCCAAGTTGCGGGATCTGGACAACGATGGCTACGCGGACCTGGTGTTCGGGAGTACGTGGTATCGCAACGACGGCACTGGTGCGGTGTTCCTTGCGGGCAGCTACCTCCCACCCAATACAGGCGGGGCGCAGCTCTTCGAGGACCTGGACGGCGACGGCGATCTCGACGATATCGGCAGAACGGCCACTAGCGCGGTTCTCTTGCTGAACGACGGCACTGGCGTCTTCGAACTAGGGCCTTCCATCGGACCGACAGGATCCAGCACGACGATCGCCGCTGCTCGGGCGGATCTCGATGGTGATCTGGACATGGATCTCGTGATCGGCGGGAACAATGCCCAGGTCGGCTGGTACGCGAACAATGGAAGCAACGCCTATGGACCCCAGCAGACCATTCCCTTCTTCACTTCACCAGCCGTGCCGGTCTGCGGGGATGTCGATGGCGATGGGGATGCCGATCTGGTGGCGCTGGCAACCGCTCCAGGAATGCGTTGGTTCGAGAATGATGGAACGGGCGTTCTCGCCCTGAATGACACTATATCCGCGGATACGTCGGTCCCTCAAGTGGTGGCCGATCTCGATGGGGATGGTGACATCGACCACACGGTGGAGACCGGAACGAGCTGCAATGTGATCGTCGCCAAGAACAATGGTGGCACTTGGTCGAACACGATGGTGGAAAGCTTCGGCGCCTATTCCCTGCAAGGCACCAAGTACGCAGCTGGCGACCTCGATGGGGATGGCGACCTCGACCTCGCATTCTGCCATGGCCAAGGCATCGTAGGGTGGTTCGCCACAGAGCAAGACAACTCGTGGAGCCTTCGCAAAGGCATCAGCGCAACGATCAGCTATTGTCAGGACGTGGTAGCCGTGGATGTCGATGATGATGGCGACAATGATCTGGTCGCGGCTTCCTATCATGCGGATCTGTTGACCCTATACCGGAACAACGGGGACGGGAACTACGCTGATCAGGAGATCCTGTTGGAGAACTTCGATCAGGTGAACGACGTGGAATTCTTCGATGTGGACCTGGATGCTGATATGGACCTGATCGCGTCCAACAGCGCCACCACCTTCCTCTTCCTGAATCCCGGTGATGGGACGAACTGGACCAGTTCCTTGCTCGCAGGCGCAGGCGGGGCACTCTCCAAGGCTGACATCAACAACGACAACGCCATCGATCTGATCATCGGGTCGAAGTGGTTCGCGAACAATGGGAACGGACTCTTCACGGAGATGGCCACCTTGACCGTGGGGAACTTGAACAAGGTAGGGGATGTGAATGGGGATGGTATCGTGGATATCGTGTACATCGTCAACGCAGGCGGCATCACCGCTCAATTGAACGATGGTGCGGGGAACTTCACGCCCCTCACAAGTTCAAGTGCGGGCTTTCTCAGCGCGATGGACCTCGCGGACCTGGACGGTGACGGGGACCTCGACATCGCCACTGTACAATACGTATCGACCCTGTTGTGGTATCGCAACGACGGTGCTGGGAACTTCACCCAGGACACCTTGTTGATCGATGCTCCGATCGGTGGTCGCGCCGTGACCTGCAGCGACCTTGATGCGGACGGAGATATCGACATCCTGTGGGCACGCAGCCAAGGCTATGCCCATGCCAGCTATTTCCTGATGAACGACGGAGGCGGCGAATTCTACAGCAATGCCCTGATCGATCCGTTGGCGGAGGTCACTGCCCGCATGATACTTGCCGATGTGAACGGTGATGCGGTGCAAGACCTTGTCAATGCCCGATTCAACTCCTTGTCGTGGATGGAGAACCTCTTTTACGACGCGTACCGACTGCGTGGGTCGGTGTTCCAGGATTTCGACCAGGACGCTGAACTTGATGGGGGGGAGTTGAAGTTGCCCTACCAATTGGTGCGCAGCGATGCGGAACAGACCCTCGTCTGGACGAATTCCGCTGGCGACTACGACCTTCCTGTGGCTGAGGGCACGTGGGATGTTTGGACCGCTGTGCCTGCCATCTACGCCATCTCGAACGAACCTGATACGCTCACCGCGACCCTCACGACGATCCAACCCATCGCAAGCGGACTCGACTTCGGGCTCGTTCCTGCTCAGCAAAGTTCTGGCAGCCTCCTTTCCTTCACCTCTACCGGTCCTTTCCGCTGCAATACGGAAGTGGGCGTGTGGCTCCGGTTACAGAACACCGGCACCATGATACCGGAGGATCTGGTCATCGATGTGTATGTACATCCTGACCTGAATATCAGCTATACCAGCGCAACACCTGACAGTGTCGTTGGAGACCACTTTTATTGGAGCAGGGACAGCTTGGGATGGTTCCAACAATTCGCGATCTACCTTGGGGTACAGGTTGGGCCGGTAGGTTCCTCCTCCACCCTATCAGCCGTGGTGAGCTCCCCGGACCTTGCGGAACCCGTGGCAAGCGCCATAGGTGGTCTGGTCACCTGCGCCTTCGACCCGAATGACAAGCTGGTGACCCCGCAGGGATTTGGAGCTGCTGGTGCCGTGGACATCGACACCGAATGGTTCGAGTACACGATACGGTTCCAGAATACCGGGAACGATACCGCGTTCAGTGTGGTGCTCACCGACCAATTGGACGCGGACCTTGACCCGGCGAGCATGCAGATCGTCGGGGCTTCCCACGCGCTCACTCGCATCGTGGTGGAAGGGCAACAGCGGGCGATGTTCCGCTTCGATAACATCCAGCTACCTGATAGTGGAGCCGATCAGCTAGCGAGCAATGGGTACGTGAAATTCCGCATCCAGCCGCGGACGAACAGGCCACACCTCACCGAGATCACGAACCAAGCGGCCATCTATTTCGACCTGAACGCACCTGTCATCACGAACACGGTGATCAATACCTTGGTGGACTGTGGGCTGCATGTGGCCACCATCACTGGTAGTGCGGGAAATGAACTTGCTGCCAGTCCTGGGACGACCTATCAATGGCTCTTGAACGAAGAGCCCATCTTCAACGCCACCGGGGCGCAGTACATCGCACTGACCAGTGGCAGCTACAGTGTGCGTGTCACTTCCGAGTTCGGGTGTGTCTCCACCAGTGAACCGTTCGTGGTGCTTAGTACGGCAATTCCCGAAAACGGACCGTTGGTGACCAGTCTTTCGCCCAACCCGTTCACCGAAAGCACGGTCCTGCTCACAAGCGTACCCCTGAGCGCCGCCGACCGCATCGAATGGGTGGACTTGACCGGCAAGGTGGTGCGCTCCCTAGCGGGCGAAGGGTCGAGGCACACCTCCTTGCAGCGCAATGGTCTGATAACCGGGGCTTACCTGCTCAGGGTGACCTCCGCTGCCGGGGAGCGCTCCGTTCACCGGGTGATCGTGCAATAAAGTCCGCTTTGCACCGGCCATCGTGCGTAACCACTGCGCCCCTACCGGCGTTGAAGTGCTTCTACGTGGGCTTTCTTTGCCCAGCGGCGGCCGTACATGCTATTCAACAGCGTTCCCTTCCTTCTTCTCGTACTGCCCACCTTTCTGCTGTACTACGCTCCCGCGATGCGGCGCTTCCAGTTGCATATCCTGGTAGTGAGCAGCTTCATCTTCTATGCGTGGAGCATGCCGTGGTTGTTGTTGTTGTTGATCATTTCCTTGGCCATCAACACGGTAGCGAGCCATGCGGTGGTGTACGGACCCACGCATCGCCGCAAGCTGTATTCGACCCTCGGTGTTGTCGCCAACCTGGCCATCCTGGTCTTCTTCAAGTACAGTCCGCTCATCGGTCGCTCCTTCTTCCCTACCTCGGGGATCGGTGAATTCCTCGTCTCGATCCCCCTGCCCGTGGGTATCTCGTTCTTCACCTTCCAGGGGATCAGCTTGGTGGTGGACGCTTATCGCGGCAAGGACATCAAGGAGTATAACAGCATCGTCGTGAAAGGCCTATGGGCGCACACGCTCCGGATCACCACCTTCATCGCCTTCTTCGCACAGCTCGTGGCCGGTCCGGTAGTGAAGGCGCATGAGTTCCTTCCCCAAGTGCGCAGTAAGTACTTTAAGGACATCGACTGGAACGCCACGTTCGCCTGCCTGGTGACGGGTTACTTCCTCAAAATGGTGGTGGCCGACAACCTGAAGGATCAGACCTTCTGGATCACCTTCCCCTACTTCCGAGACATGCACAGCATCACCTTGGTGGTCCTGTTGTTCGGCTATTCCATGCAGATCTTCGCCGACTTCGCAGGGTACTCATTGATCGCGATCGGCCTCGCGCACGGATTCGGGTATGTGCTCATGGACAACTTCAACTTCCCGTACATCAGCACCACGTTCTCGGAATTCTGGCGCCGCTGGCACATCTCGCTCTCCTCCTTCCTGCGCGAGTACTTGTACATACCCCTCGGAGGTAACCGGAAAGGTGGCTTCAACACGTATCGGAACCTTATGCTGACGATGGTCTTGGGTGGTCTCTGGCATGGTGCTGCCTGGAGCTACGCCGTGTGGGGTTTCTTCCACGGTCTTGTGCTGGCCGTGGAGCGGCTGGTGAAGGACCTGGGCTGGGGTGTGAAACTTCCCAAAGCGCTGCATATGCTCTTCATCTTCACCATGGTCACGCTGGCCTGGCTCTTGTTCAAGCTGCCCGAGTTCGATCATGTGATCGAGTACATGAAGGCACTCTTCGGCAACACGCATATCGCGAATGTGCAGCCCATTATCCTGTTCTTCACGCTGCTGTTCTCTGTTCCAGTAGTCGCTTACCACTTGATGTACCTGTGGACGCGCAAGCCGCAGCCTGCCTTGGCACGCATCAAGCCGGTGTTGTACGGTATCATGCTCTTCCTCATCCTGGTGAATTCCGGTGGTGGCGCCTCGTTCATCTACTTCCAGTTCTGATCCGCGCATGATCCGCCGTTCGCTTCTCGTCTTCGTGGTCCTGCTGGTGCTTTACGCGCTCTATGTCGCCTTCCTGAAACCGGAGTTGAACACCGTTCAACACCAAGCGAGCGGTAACCGCATCAGTGCGGAGCAGTACGTGTTCGCGCCGGATGAACCAGGATCCACCGTCATCGTGGGTTCGTCACTTTCCTTTCGTATCGAGTTGGACAGCCTGCCGGCGAAGACCAGCAACCTTGGTTTTGGTGGACTCACCGTGTATGACGGGCTCGAGCTGGTGCGTCGCTCGGGTAAACGACCGGCGCGCATCCTGGTGGAAACGAACATGATCTTCAAGGAGGCCGACCGAGCATTCCTCGACGCGGTGTTCCAGCCAGGCCTCTTCGAACTGCGTCAAGTGGCGCCCATCCTTCGCGAAGAGAACCAACCCACCGGTGTGTTGGTGGGCTACCTGAAACGCGGCATGAAAGAAGAGGGTTCAGGGCCCAAGGCCGGCGAACCCGATAGTACCATGATGAGCGAGAACCTGCTCAACACCAACCGGGGCATCTTCGCCAAGGTTCCTGCGGATAGCGTGCAGCAGCGCTTCCTCGCCACCTTGGAGCGCGAAGTGAAGGGCTTGGAAGCCAACGGCACCGAAGTGATCTTCCTGGAAGTGCCGATCAGCGAAGAACTGATGGGAAGCCCACTGGCCGTGCGAGCCCGGGAAGTGATAGCGGCGCGATTCCCAGGGAATCGTTTCCTACGATCCGATCGCACCTGGCGCACTACGGACGGCTTGCACCTGGAGTGGCACAATGCACAGCGCTACAGCCGCTGGTTGGGGGCACAGCTCAGGGCCTTGCCCGTGAAGTAGATCCGGCTCGGATCTTGCGGACCAAGGTGTAAGAACCTTGTCCATGAAAAGCTTCGCTATCTGCTTGACCGCCTTGATCTCTGCCGGTCACCTACAAGCCCAAACACGGGCCATGGTGGATAGCACCGGGTTGCCTGGTGATGACTTCGACCTGGCCGGGGCCTTGGAGCTGTTCAAAAGCGCACCTGACCTTGAAACCTTCGAACGCGCCCTGAACGAAGAGTCCAGTAAGGTGAATAACCTCGACCTCGATGGCGACGAGCGGGTGGATCACATCCGGGTGGTCGATCACCAAAACGGGAGTGCCCATGCCATCGTGCTGCAAGTAGCCTTGTCGAAGAGTGAAGTGCAGGATGTGGCCGTGATCGAACTCGAGAAGACGGGTGAGGCCGAGGCCGTGCTGCAGATCCGGGGTGCGGAAGAGCTCTACGGCACGGATGTACTGGTGGAGCCGCTGGCGGAAGAAGACGCCGGTACAGCACCGGCCAAAGGTCCCAGCGCCCCGGAGCTGGCGAGGGTGCAAGTGTGGGTGAACGTTTGGGCTTGGCCTTGTGTCACGTGGATCTACGGGCCGAGCTATGTGATTTGGGACTCGCCGTGGTATTGGGGCCACTATCCACCGTGGTGGCGTCCATGGAGGCCGATGGGCTGGAGTGCTTGGTACCGCTGGAACCGCCCCTACCACGTTTGGTACAGGCCGGTCTACGTGTGTAGTGTGCCGAACGCACATGCCGTGTATCGACCGAGAGCCAGCTACTCGCCTCGGATCCATCGTGCTACAGCGCCGACCCGGCAACAACGCGCGACGATGCGCAGCACCGGCTCCGATCAGCGTGCGACCCCTGTGCAGCGCATGGACCGGCGCCAGCCCGATGTGCGCGGCAAAGAGCGCTCTGCACCGCGCACACGTCCGGTCGATCGTGCGCCAAGAACGCGACCAGCTCAACGGGCCCCACGAACAGCACCGGTTCGCCGTGCACCGAGACCAGCACGGACTCCGGCCCCGTCGCGTGCTCCAAGTCGGCGGTGAGCCTGCGCTGATCGTCTTGCCTGGCGGTCCTCAAGGCATCGGCTATCTTTGCCGCCCCTTAGAAAGCCGTGATGGACAAGCGTTTTACGCAGTATGATGAACTCGACCTGCCCAAGGTCGCCGAGGAGGTGTTGAAGCAATGGGAGGTTGAGGACACCTTCGGCAAGAGCCTGGACCTGCGCAAGGACGCGCCGCCCTTCGTGTTCTACGAGGGTCCGCCCAGCGCCAACGGGCTGCCCGGCATCCACCACGTGATGGCACGCACCATCAAGGACATCTTCTGCCGCTACCAGACGCAGAAGGGCCACCGTGTGGACCGCAAGGCCGGCTGGGACACCCACGGGCTGCCCATCGAGCTCGGCGTGGAAAAGGAGCTCGGCATCACCAAGGAGGACATCGGCAAGAGCATCAGCATTGAGGAGTACAACGCCGCGTGCCGCAAGGCCGTGATGCGCTACACCGATGTGTGGAACGACCTCACCAAGCGCATCGGGTTCTGGCTGGACCTGGAGCATCCCTACGTCACCTACCACAGCAAGTACATCGAGAGCGTATGGCACCTGCTGAAGCAGCTCTACGACCAGGACCTGCTCTACAAGGGCTACACCATCCAGCCCTACTCGCCCGCCGCGGGCACTGGACTCAGCAGCCACGAATTGAACCAGCCCGGCACCTACAAGCCGGTGAAGGACACCAGCGTGGTGGCGCAGTTCAAGGTGAAGCGCGACGCGAACAGCGAGTGGTTGTTCAAGGACGCGCTCGGCGACGTCTTTATCCTCGCGTGGACCACCACACCGTGGACCCTGCCCAGCAACTGCGCGCTCACCGTGGGCCCCAAGCTGGACTATGTGCGCGTGAAGACCCTCAACCCTTACACGCATGCGCCGCAGACGGTGGTGCTGGCGAAGTCCAGGCTGAACGCCTATTTCAAAGAGGAGCACAAGGATGCCTCGTTCGATGACTACAAGAAGGACGGTAAGAACATCCCCTGGAGCAGTGACATCGAATTCTACGGCCACCAGCTGGAAGGCGTCCGTTACGAGCAGCTCCTCCCCTACGCCACACCCGAAGGCGGCGATGCCTTCAAGGTGATCGGCGGCGACTTCGTGACCACGGAGGACGGCACGGGTGTGGTGCACACGGCGCCCAGCTTCGGTGCGGATGACCAACGCGTGGCGCGCCAACACAACATCGGGTCGCTCACGCTGGTGGACCTGCGCGGCCGCTTCAAGCCGGAAGTGACGGACTTCGCCGGTGAGTACGTGAAGGCCGAATACCTCAGCGCGGAAGAGCAGGCCGCGGAAGCGAAGAAGCAGGGCCGCGACAAGTACCTCAGCGTGGACGAGCGCATCGCCATCAAGCTGAAGACCGAGGGCCGCGCCTTCAAGGTGGAGAAGTACGAGCACAACTACCCGCACTGCTGGCGTACCGACAAGCCGGTACTGTACTACCCGCTCGACAGCTGGTTCGTGCGTGTGACCGCGAGGAAGGACCGGCTCATCGCGCTCAACAAGACCATCACCTGGAAGCCCGAGAGCACCGGCACCGGGCGCTTCGGCAACTGGCTGGAGAACCTGCAGGATTGGAACCTCTCGCGTTCGCGCTACTGGGGCATCCCGCTGCCCATCTGGCGCACGGCCGATGGCGATGAAGAGCTCTGCATCGGCTCGCTGCAGCAATTGAAAGAGGAGATCGCGCGTGCTGTCCAGGCAGGCATCCTGCCTGCCGACCCCTACAGCACGTTCGATCCCGACGACATGAGCGATGCCAACTACGACCGCATCGACATCCACCGTCCGTACGTGGACCACATCGTGCTGGTGAGCCCGAGCGGCAAGCCCATGCACCGCGAGACCGACCTCATCGACGTGTGGTTCGAC
>Ga0209812_10000686_pt1 | contig 28794 bp, 27 predicted proteins | sample JI71714BDNA_FD_187502 | JGI IMG/M metagenome (GOLD analysis project Ga0209812, IMG submission 187502) | Wastewater effluent complex algal communities from Wisconsin, to seasonally profile nutrient transformation and Carbon sequestration -... | ecosystem: Engineered > WWTP > Effluent > Algae...
CACACATTGAAGCGCGTTCCAAACCCAATCAAGGCGACGGATATGCGCGAGTTCGTGCGCGATCACCGCTTCGATTTGATCCGGCGTGAGTTGCGTAAGCATCGATACCGGCAGCCAGACAATGGGATGCCAGGCGCGAGCCGTACATGGCAATCCCATATCTTTCAAAAGTTTGATCGTGACGTTACGGCGAATACCCAAAGCGATGCGAATCGATTCGGCGCGTTGCTGCCAGATCGGAGGCAAGGCTATTGCCACCTGATGATCGAGCTTGCGCAACATCCACCAGCCGCCGATCAAGCGCAACAACATAAAGATCACGCCGACGCACCACAGCCAGGGCAATACCAAACCGGAAGTCGATGACGTGACCTGTGGCAGATTCAACATTACCGGCAGCAATAAGGGCAACACGCCGTCGGTATGCGCCATCGTACCTGCGTTAGCGTTTTCAGCCGTCAGCAAAAGGAATGTCTGTACCGGCGCTGCGATCATCAACAGCAAAAACGCCATGCCGACTAAATGTTTCAACGCCGCACTTTGACGATGCAGCAAGCCAAGCAGCAACGCCGCGAGCAGACCGAGCACGGCAATCTGCCACATGGAATGCAGCAGGGTTTGTGCGAGCACGGCTTCGAGGGAATGGTTGAAGTTCATGTCGATACTCAGGCGTCAGGCTTTGTTCTTCTTGGCTTTTGCTTTCGCAATCATTTGCGAAATGGCATCAAGGTCTGCAGAACTCGCCGTATTGCCATCGAGTGCGCGTTGTACCAATTGCAAAGCCGATCCAGAAAATGCCCGCTGCATCAAATCGTTCAACATCGCCGATTGCACGGTGGGCTCCGGAAACGCCGCAGCATAACGATGGCTGCGTTCGGATTCATCGCGGGTGACCAGGCCCTTTTCGGACATTATTGTCATCATCTTCAATACCGTCGTGTAGGCGGTGTCTTTGTTACGCATCAGCGCTTCATGCACTTCGCGCACCGTGCAGGGCTCTTTGCGATCCCAAAGCACACGCAAAATAGACAATTCACCTTCGGTAGGACGCGGGTCGGACATGCAAATCTCCTGAGTACGACCCGTATAGTACTAATAGATTAGTAGATGTCAAGCCTGCCATTGGTCATAGTGGCGTAGCCCGGGTCATGGCTCCATCTGACCCGGGGAATACTGACGCCATGAACCAGATGGTTTTCGCGCCTGATGTCTGCCCCGATGTAAATCAGGGGACGCTCACACGGGTTGCAACATCACCGCGGACTGTCCCGGGTCAGATGGAGCCATGACCCGGGCTACTTCAAAGCTGCGGTAAAATTTTCTCGGTCAATAATTTGATCGTGATTTTATGTGGCTGGCGTTCGTTGTAGTTTGTCGTTGTTATCACTACGACCACTTTCTGTTCTGGAAATACCTGCACCGTATTTCCGCCGGTACCGTTCATCGAAAACGATTTCCAGATGTTTTCCTTCACCGGAAATTGCATCCGCCACCAGAGGTAGCCGTACTCGATACCCGCTTCCTCATCCATGCTGGCGTGCGGTGCTATCGATTGCTTTACCCAATCGGATGAAATGATTTTTTTACCCTGATAACTTCCGCCATCCAGATAAAGCTGTCCGAGTTTCCACAAATCACGACTACGCAAACCCAGACCACCGCCCGCCTGCGCCAATCCGAGTGGCGAGAATTGCCATTCCGGTTTTTCAATACCGAGCGGAGTGAATAAACGTCGTTGGGCATAATTTTGTAGCGGTTCACCGGTTGCGTTTTGCAGCACTTCACCCAGCGTGGTCACGCCGGCGGTGCAATAGCGCATATTGCGGCCGTATTTGGAATCGGCCGGCTTCGGCATCCAGGCCGGAAACCCCTGGATCGGGAGATCCAGATAAAACTGCACCCAATCTTCGACCAGATACATGCGTTCTTCATTGCCGCGCGAGAACTGATTTTCGTCATGACACTCAAGCAGTGACGACATCGTCAGCAGATCTTCGACGGTGATTTCCGCTTTGCGAGGATCATTGTTTTGAATCACCGGATGTTTCGCCGACAGATACGGCAGGATGGTCGCCTGCTGGTTTGGCAATTTGCCATCGGCAATGGCCAGTCCGGTCAACATACCTGCGATTGTCTTTGTCGACGAACGGGTATTGCGGCGCGCTTCGGCGCCGCCTTCGTCGAAATAGTGTTCATACACGATCTTGCCGTCGCGCGACACGACGATGCTGCTAATTTGCATGAACTCGCCGGCTTTTACCGACTTGGTGACTTCATCGAAATTGGGCGTCGCTGCAACCGCGGGCAATACCATCATTCCAAGCAGGATGGCCAGGGATAAACGTTTCAGCAATAACATGGTGATTCCTTTTTGATGACGGAGGCAAATTAGCAAACCGCTCGCCTCGCGTCTTGTATGCAGTGAACCATGGCTTCATGTTTGGCCATGAGTCGAAATTCGCCAGGACTGACCCGGTAAGCCTGGCGAAAGCTGTGATTGAAATGGCTTTGATCGACAAAGCCGCACTGCATCGCAATCGTGGCGAGCGATAATCGTTTGTCACGCAGCAAACCTGTGGCGCGCTCGAGTCGGCAACGCCGCAAATATTCATCGGGCGAACAACCATAACGATGACGAAATGCGCGGGCAAAATAGACCGGATGCAGATCGGCGGTTTTTGCCAACTCGGAAAAGCGGGGTGTTTCAAAACTGGTATCGCGCAGAAGCTCGCGAGTCCTTGCAAGCCATTGCGGTGCCGGGTATTCAACTTGTTTATTGGCAAGACGCGCTTCGGAAAAAAGCGTGTGGCTTTCCGCTTCAATCACCAATGCCGACGCATCATCCCATTGATGCAGTTCGCGCCAAATGCGATAAGCCGACAACAAGGCCGTTGCATCCATCCGCAGCGCATAATCGCCGACCGGAAAATCTTTTGTGGCGGCTCGCCAATCTTCGCCCGACATCGACAAGGTCAGAAAAAGGCCATGAGTTCCCCTGAAACAATCACGATGCCGGGTGCCGGGCGGATTCATGATGATCGCGGTTTCATTGCAGATATCCGGCATGCCGCGTGCACTGCTTAAATACAATCCGTCCATCAGCAACAGGAAATGGGCATCGTCGTGCGTATGGGTTTCGACATCATGCTCGGGTACGGTCGGTGTCATTTCGGCAATGCTCAAACCAAACGACTCGCGTCGCTTCTGGTAATTGCCGAGAAATTGTCCGTGTTGAAATTGCATGCGCCTGCCGATATTGATCTATCGTCCCAGCTTAGGCCTTAGGAAAGATCTTGTCGTATGCCATTCATCCCGGGCTACGGTTCTTTCCAATAACGTGCGCCGATAAAAATTACACGCAGTTGTCTGACGAAATTATCGACCATCTCTTTTTCGGCGCGCGCCTGGGCTTTCGGTAAATCGAGAATATCCGAGGCGGCATTCAACATCGTGGTCACCACAAGCCCGCAAATCATCTGCAAACTCGGCGTGGAAAGATCGGTCAGGGTACCGAGTGCCCGCAAGTCCTGCGCCATTTCGGAGGCGAAGTGGCTTTCTTCGGTACGAATCGCGCTTCTCAGTACTTGCGAGCCGCCGCCGCGTTCACCGGCGATAAAACGGAATACCAGACTACGTTCTTCGACGAAGCGTTTATAGATCAGCACCGATCCGCGCAACATATCGGTCGGTGGAATTCCATCACGTCGGGCTTCACGCAATAAACGACGCAAAGTAACACCACCCATTTCAACCAGCGCCAAACCGAGCTGATCCATATCGCTGAAATGCCGGTAAAACGCAGCCGGAACGATGCCCGCCTCGCGGGTAATCTCGCGCAGGCTCAAGGATGTAAAGCTGCGGCCTTGGCCAATCAGGCTTAAGGCTGCCTCGCAAATTCGCTGACGCGTCCGCTCTTTCTGCTCGATGCGCGTCCCGGTCGCCGGCATGTCGGTTCGCGTTACGGCTTGTTTACTGACGGACAAAGGGCGCTCCAAGGCTTGGAAACAGCCATCTGGCTGAATAAACAGTATAGACGATAGGGCAACTGTCATCTTTAGGGTTGAAACTCTAGGCATATTGAGTAAACATATGTTTACTGTAATTAACGGCCAAGACATGAACAAGCCTCAAGCCAAGCCTAAAACCCGTCGCTCAGGTGTTCGCCAATTTCTGCGGCACCCGCTCTGGGCACCGTTGAACCAGCGCTCGGCCTGGGATCGTCTGGCCACGGCGGTGAATCCTTTATGGTCATTGATCGAAGCGCGGGCACGGGTAGAAAAAATTGTGGATGAAGCGCCCGGTGTTAAAAGCCTCTGGCTGAAAACCAATGCCCGCTTTAAGGGCTTTGTTCCCGGCCAGCATGTTTTATTGGAACTGGAAATCAATGGCGCACGCCATGCCCGCTGTTTCAGTTTTTCCAATGCAGCAGGAAAAGATGGCTTGATCCGCATCACCATCAAGCAAAAAGAGAATGGTCCGGTCTCCGGCGCGGCGCATGCCTTGCACGTTGGACAAGTCGTACGCCTCAGTCAGGCACAGGGCAGTTTCGCACCCCGTTCAAGTGACAGTAAATTACTGATGCTAAGTGCCGGCAGCGGCGTGACGCCGATGATGTCGCTGCTGCAAAAGATGGCAGATGAAAATTCAAGCCGTGATGTCGTTCTGCTTCATTGCAGCCATGCCGATACCGATATTATTTTTGCTGATGAATTGCAGCAGCTTGCAGCAAAATGGCCATCACTGACATTGCATTTGCATGCGACAAAAAAACTCGGTCGTTTGAGTGATGGAAAGATTGCCGAACTCGTACCCGACTGGCAGACACGCGAAACCCTGCTCTGCGGTCCCGACGGTTTCATGCAGAGCGTAGAAAAAATGTTTGCCGACGCCGGTCGCAGCGACTATCTGCAAAGCGAAAGTTTTGGTCGCCGCTCGGCACCGGTGGACCCAGAGGCCGCCGAACATCGGATTACGCATGACAATGCTGCACAGGTGTTCACCGTAAAAGCCGGCCAAAGTTTACTGGAAGGAGCAGAGGCCGCCGGCTTGCAGCCACGTTTCGGCTGCCGACGCGGTATCTGCCGCACCTGCCAATGCAAAAAGATCAGCGGCACCGTGACCAATCTGCTCACTGGCCAGGTGTCTGGCCCGGGCGAAGAACTGATTCAACTCTGTATTTCCACGCCACAAAGCGCACTCGAACTCGCTCTCTAATTCAGGAATTATTTATGATTTTCAAGACACGACTGGAAGGCGACGCACTGAAAGGTTTCGAAACCGAACTCGACGCCTTGCGTCTCGAAGTGCTGAACGATATCGGCGAACGCGATGCCAAACATATCCGCAAGATGCGCAGCATCGTGCAGGCCTCGGCCATTTCCGGACGCGGCTTGTTGATGTTCGGTATTGGCCCGATCAGCTGGGTTGCCGGCATTGTCGGATTGTCGCTGGCCAAGATTCTGGAAAACATGGAAGTCGGCCATAACGTGATGCATGGTCAATACGATTGGATGAATGACCCATCGCTCAATTCGCAAACCTATGAATGGGATATCGTCTGTGACGGCGACCATTGGCGGCATTCGCATAATGTCGAGCATCATAATCACACCAATATTCTCGGTCTCGACCACGATTTCGGCTACGGCATGTTGCGCCTGACCGAGTCGCAGAAATGGACGCCTTCGACCTTGTTGCAACCGCTCTGGTATTTCCTGCTGGCGATCAATTTCCAGTGGGGCGTGGCAGTGCATGACATCAAGATCGGCCGCTTCGTCAAAGGCCGCATGAAGTATGCGGAATTCCGCGAACGCGTGTCGCCGTTTTTGAAAAAGGCCGGCCTGCAATTGTTCAAGGACTATGTCTTGTTTCCGGCACTGGCTTTCTGGCAATGGCCGCGTGTACTGCTCGGCAACTTGATTGCCAACCTGATTCGCAATATCTGGACTAACGCGATCATCTTTTGCGGCCATTTCACCGAAGACGTGCAGACCTATACGCGAAAAGAAGTCGAGAATGAAACCCGCGGTCAATGGTATCTGCGCCAGGTCCAGGGTTCGAGCAATCTGGAAGGCGGTCGCTGGTTCCATTTGATGACCGGACATCTCAGCAATCAGATCGAACATCATTTGTTCCCGGATTTGCCGGCACCGCGTTACGCCGAAATTGCACCACGCGTGAAAGATATTTGCGCGCGTTACGGCGTGAACTACAACACCGGCGGTTTCTGGAAACAATATACGGGCGTGCTGGTTCGCATCGTGAAGTATGCCTGGCCGACGCGGCAGCGTTTGGTGACGAACACGTCGGCAACGTAAATATCTTGCAAGCCTGATTGTTCGTCGCCCGCAAGCGGCCTTCTACGTATCGCGGGAAATTATTTCTTTTCCTGCGCCTTGAATTCATGTTGCACTATCGGCATCAATGCAGCAGTAAATCGATTGGCTTCGGAAGCGGACAAATGCGACCACTCGGGTGACTCATAGCCCTGAAGTTCGGGATGGTCTTCGAAATGAATGCCGGGTGTGTTCGTTCGTTTCAATAACACGTCCCATGTTGTCGCGCGCGGAAATACCTTTTGTTCGAAGGCATAGTATTCGCCCGCGCTCGGCATCCGGATAAACACCATTCTGACTCCGCGTGCCCGCAGTTTTTTCACGGCTGCTTCTGCGCGACTGACTTGCGTGTCGACCAACTTGTGCAATTTTTCCGGCGTGTCCATCATCGGTGGCGGCGGGCCGGCAAATCTTTCGGACCAGATGCTGCGTGCCAATGCACGATATTCGGGGTCGACTTCGACCTTGCGCCACATATGCGAATTGCGATCGACATCCTGGATCATCAGCTTGCGAACCGGGCGGCGCGAATGCACTCCCGGCCGCGCTGGCCAGGCTTGTCGTTTGACTAGCGTGTCGAGTGCAAAATCCGGATCATAAAAAGCAAAATAGGGTTCGAAAAAATGTTGCGATATCCAATGTCCGCTGCGTTGTGAGGGGCCTTGCTTGTGGTAGTACGGAATCACGTCGCCGCGATAGGCGAAACCGCTGAAAAATAAATCCGGCGTCACGCCGATCAACAAGCGACCCTTGAAATTCGGATCCTCGGCAAGATCCTCCAGCACCGGAATCGAGGAAGTGCCTTCCAGCGACAATTGAATCGGACGTTCGCCGGCGGCTTTTTCCCAGACCGGTAATTGCACGCCGAACAAGACTCGCGACGAACCTATCAACACGGTTTTGTCGCCTTCACCAGTATCGATTCGTCGCCGTTGTGCCGCCCATTGTCCGAGGCTGTTTCTGTAGCTAGTTGTAACCCCGTAATCGCGCCAAACCCATTCCCAACCTGCAATCAATAGAACGAACATCACGAAGGTGGCAAGAATTATCGAGCCCCAGGGACGTACCGGAATATCGCGCTCCGGCACCGGTTGTGCGACACCAGGACGGTCGGAAGCCGTCAATCGCACAAAGCCGGGGCGTGCAACTTCGTTATCAGAATTGGAAGTAGATGAAGGCATTGCCATCTCCTTGTGCAATAACAATCAGAAATGCCATCACTGCCCAGGTGCAGGACAACAACCAGGCCGGCACTCGCGCAATGAAAGATTCCAGTGTTTGCTGCCGCATCTGCCAGTGGGCAAAAACAATCCCGCTGACGATCAAAGTCACCATCGTCAAATGCATGGTCGGCAAGATCGGCGCCGCGCCGATATTCATGCCAAACATCCCGCTCAAAATCATCCAGGCTTTGCCGAAACTGTCGGCGCGGAAAAACACCCAAGTAATATTGATCAACGCGTAAGTCAGCAATGCAAACAAAAATAGGGCGAACGGTCCCGGGCGATAGCCGGAAAACCGCGAACGCAGAATGCGCTCGGCTGCCAGATAAAAACCATGCAAACCACCCCACACCACGAATGTCCAGCTGGCACCGTGCCACAAACCACCCAGCAGCATCGTGACCATCAACGCGAGATAGGTGCGGGCTTCGCCATGGCGATTGCCACCAAGCGGAATATACAAATAATCGCGCAACCACGATGACAGGGTGATATGCCATCGTCTCCAGAAATCCGAGAAGCCAATCGCGGCATAGGGGAAACGGAAATTATCCGGCATCGCGAATCCAAGACACATCGCGGCACCGATGGCGGTCGTCGAGTAGCCGGCGAAATCGCAAAAGATTTGTCCGCTGAAGGCCAGCGTGGCGATCCAGGCGTCCAATGTTCCTGCAATGCCTTTGCCGTCGTAAATCATCTCGGCGGCCGGTGCGAGAAAACTGTCGGCCAGCACGACTTTCTGAAACAGGCCAAGCGTCATCAAGCCAAGACCAAAAAACAGCATCTGACTGCTTGCCTTGCGCGGTTCGACAAACTGCGGCACTAGTTCGGTCGGACGCATTATCGGGCCTGCGACCAGATGCGGGAAGAAGGTAACGAATAGCGCGTAATCGAGAAAGTTTTTCGCCGGCTCTGCACGCCGCAAATAAATATCCAGCGTGTAGGAAAGCGTGGCAAAGGTGTAGAACGAAATTCCGACCGGCAAAATGATATCGAAGGCCGGTGCCTGGTAATTCACGCCGATGCCCGCCATCAGCACCGTGAAATTTTCCAGCAGAAAAGTGCCGTATTTGAAATACGCCAACATGCCCAGATTTACCACGACCGACAGCAGCATCCAGACACGTCGGGCTGCGGGTTTCTCGGCATGTACCAGTTTTTGTGCGGCATACCAGTCAACAATCGTGGAAATCCACAGCAGGATAATGAAGGGCGGATTCCAGGCCGCATAAAAAAGATAACTTGCGATCAGCAAGTTTATTTTTTTCGTGGTCCATTTAAACGGCATCGCATGCAAGGCGAGCACGAGCGCGAAGAACACCATGAAGGTGAGCGAGTTGAATACCATCGATTTCCCCTTGGCCCGTCTTTTTCAGTAGGCCATGGTGAAAGGTACGAGGTTTGGGACCGGCAACGTGGGCAGACAATTAGTTAGGGAAAATAAAAAACTTCGAGTTAGCGAAAATTATCCCTTCGCCACCGATCATTTTTATCGGTTTCGCATAACTAATTGATTTTTGCAAATAATCGCTATAAAAATCAGCAGTTTAAATTTTTACAAACGAAAACCAAAGTACGCTCAGGACCGCTATTAGATTAGGTTGCGCATCAATATTCGGGAACAGATTTCATTGCATGAAAGTTGGTTAAAAAATAAGCAAAAATGCTGAATGCTTCCTAAATTTAATCTGAACTCCCCCCTTTAAGGGGGGAGTTTGCTGTTTTTTGGAGTGTAGCTTTTTCTGCATTTGCGCCTGTTTGCATTCATTAAATTGCCCATGTTTTCATCAACTGTCCGGACCGAGCGGGTTACCCATGCGAAAAAAGGCTGCATCAGCTCATCTAGAGGAAGACCTATTTAGGGAATATGGCCCTTTCGCACCGCTGGGGCGCGTATGGCGACTGCTGAGCTACCCTTCAGTAGAAGCTGCTCGCAAATCTTTCGCGAGGGGCACGTCACCTGTGGAAGGACTGCGGTTATCCGGTAGACGCGGCACTTATGTGAAAACAGCGGAAGTGGCTGATTGGGTAAACAAAGCGACGACCTCTGTAGATGAGAAAGTCGTGAACAAATAACTTTGCTATCAACAGGAGGCAGGACTCATGAATCGCAAGAGCACATAACAAAAACCCGACTTTCGGAAGTCGGGTAATTTGATGCGTTGTCTGGTTTAAGGTCCCGACATCGTAAGAATCGCGCTAGAACGCACAAATGTCAATGGGCGCGAATCCGTGCGGATGAGATTCATCCTGAAATTAAAGTGATCATACAAAATAGTGCCTTCCCAATTTCCGCAGACGCGTCATTTTGCGCCAAAGGGCGCTTGAATAATCTCTACTACGAGCATTTCGCTAACTTAGGCCATTTCATCTTTATAGATTCATGCTTGCGCGAGCAGCCTACAAAAATACCTGCCTCCGCTGTAAAAATGATAGGCGGTAACGAGTGATGGATCGAGACTTCATTCGGCGGTTAAAAGGCTATGAAATCCTGACTGATGAAGGCCGAGAAATTGTAGAGCAAATCATTACTTCACCTCCTGCAAGGTCCGTTGGCAGGTATTCGATTACCAGCATTTCAGGTGAGTTCCCTTCCGAAAAATTGGGAGAAAGCGTTCAATATGAATCCAAAGGTTGTGAGAAGTGTTTCGTACACCTCTCTGAGATTGACTCGGGTACGACCTGTATATTTTCTCAACCTTGGGAAATAATCGTACTTGCTACTGATTGCCGAGGACGCAAGGGGCCACGCCCAAAAACTTTTGATTTTCTGGAAATTACTCCCAGCCTGTTTTCGTTTGTAGAAGCAAAGCCGGTCGAGAAAATTCGTATTGAACAGAAAAAGTCACCCGTCGACTGGGTCGAGTTAGAGCCAAATTGCTGGAAATATTTACCTGGAGAATTAAAAGCAAAATCCTACGGAATGGGATGCAAAGTATTTTGCCCACAATTCTATTCAAAAGCGTTCTTATCGAATCTTGCATTTCGTGTGTGCATCACACAAGACGCTCTTTCTGAGCAAGAGTTGGGCAGAGTCGAGATACTTAAAAAGCATTTGATCAAACGGCCACACACTGTGAATAGCCTATGCGAGCTAATAGGAAATGTACGAGCCAGCCTGATTTTTCGTGCTATTTCTCAAGGGCTGTTATTTGGGCTTCCTGAATTGCAGCTTTTCGAACCGGACTTTCTTGTCTATGGAACGGAAGCTGAGGCTGATAGAACTCGAAGTGAACTCTATCAATATGCGTTACCAACGACTGAGTTGTTAGGACCTATGGCCCGCCGTTTGGAGAGAGCATCTGCGACAGAGCGGCTAGCCGCCCGCTCGGGCCTAAAACGTTACAAGGCAGCTCGAGAGGCGGAACATAAGAAGAAAAAGTGGGACTACGCCGTCGATAAGAGGCTTAAGGCCGTCGCCGCCGAAGGCGCTCCTGAACTCGCGGCGTATATACCAGACTTTCAAGGCAGAGGATCGCATGAATCTAAAATCGATTCGGAAACGCTTGAGTCGATAAAAAAGGACATTAGGACACATTGGCCGCAGTTACATAAGCCATGCATTGCTGCTTTGCACACTGATTTGAAGGTAAAGGCCGACGAAAGTGGAAAATATTTCCCTTCGAGAGAGAAATTTCGCCAAATTTTTCACGCTAGATTGTCTCCTGAAAAGGCAGCACTGTTGATAGCCGGAAAACGTGCTCGAGATGCGGCGCGACCTACTATCGATGGTCAAAAATCTTTTGCTCGCCTCAATATTTGTGGTCTGCATGTTCACCTAGACGGTGTCTACGGCGATAACTATTCCAAAGAATTCGAGGAAATCGAATTCGCTCGTCCAATATTCTACCCATTGGTCGACGATTTTTCCGGATATGTCATTGCGAGAGGTATAAAAGTTGGGAAGCCAAGTCGACTTGCAACGGCAATGGCGATGAGAGATTGCTACAAGCGTACCGGAAGCGTACCAAAGACGATTTTTCATGACTGGGGACCGGAATTTGAGAACGATTTTTTCTCAGAAATGGCATCACAATTTGGCTTCGATAATGAGAAGCGCCCTGCAGGCGCGCCAAGATTCGGCGGAAGAGGCGAATCATTCAACTCAGCACTTAACAACTATCTACAAAGTCTGGCAGGGGGCACCTATTTCGATCAAGCCGGTCGGAAAGCAGATGGATCTAAAAAGGGCCGCAAACATGCCGAATACGACCTTGCTGTCATAGTAAGAGAAGTCGATAAATGGATCTTCGAAATTTGGAATAAGACACCCATCGCTGGCGGCACGGAGTCGCCGGAGGGCATATTTGTTAGGTCCAAAAAATATTTTCCTGAAGCGTTTGTGGACGTATTGGATACGCCTCTCAATAGATACGTCACTTCCATGCCACTCAACATTAAGGCATTCGACTATCGTAGGGGCGTGAGATTCGGCGGCGACTCATACTCTTCCGACGATTATGCTGCGGCGCTAATTCGCAATGATGATCTGACAGGTCCCCGCCTTGATTCCAATGACCCTGCATTAATTTGGCTAATGACGAGCAAAGGACCGATTTCGCTTGCCTCACAAGAACACACTCGCATGTCTGGCATTGAAATTGGCGGCAGAATGGAATCGCTGCAAAAGATGCTTCGATACGACGCTACTTCCAAGGACAACCAGTACGATCGATCATATAAAGAATCAAAGTCCCGCAGAGATCTAAAGAGAAGTATTCGCGCCTCCGAATTATCTGAGCACAATCCGGAGACTAGCATGCCGTCTTCAAAGCCGATCACTAATGCATCAAACGAACCAGATTTTTCATCCGTAGATTTGCGAAATCTACCTAAATTCAAGCGTCTCGGAGAAGTAGAGTGACGAGAAGAAAGCCCCTGGAGATAGACGAATTTATTTACCCGTTGAAACTTTGCCGAAAATTCTGCGAGCAGGCAATTCCCGGTTCAATCTGTTTTGTAGTCGGACCTGGCGGATGTGGTAAGACTCTCATTTTCCAAGAGCTTAAAGTAAGCGCGTTTGGTGCACCCGAACGTTGGCCAGACGGCAATATGCCGATCATTGGCATCACCGCGGACAATCCAGATCGTGGTTTTTTTAGTCATAAATCCATCATGATTGATTTTTTAACAGAATTATGTGACCCGTTTCGAACTGAGAGCAGTGATTTTCCAGCGATGCGAATTAGCGATGCATTACGTGCTGACATCCAGAGAGCAGTTCCTAAATTGGGAAAGGTTTCGAACTCCGAAACAGAATCACGTCGAGCATTTATATCGATTGCAAAGGCTCTCGGATTAAAGGCGATAGTTGTCGACGAAGCAAACTTAATGTGTCTGACGCAAAAAGGGCGACTTCCTACAGATTATTTGGATAGCTTGCGGACTTTGGCGTTCAAAGCCAATTGCTGTTTAGTGCTTTTGGGGACGTTCGATTTGCTACAGCTAATGAACTACAACGCCCCCATGAATCGAAGAACCTTGTACATGCAAATGTCTCGAATTAGGTGTGACACTGAGGAAAGTAAAGCCTCCTTTATCTCATTTCTCAGCTACATGGAAAAAGACTTCGAGCTTAAAAAAGGGTTATTGCTTAATCACTTTGGCAAGGTCTTTGAAGCTAGTTACGGCATACCTGGAGAAATTATTGGTTTGTTAGAACGGGCAAATCTTATACGAGAAGCACTTGGGGAAAATAAACTAGTCTGGTCACATATTCTGCAAGTCTTTCCACTTCCGCAAATGACAGAGCAAATGCGACTGGAGGCCGACATAATTGAGGCCGTTTTTTCCGGGAGTAAGTTGTCGGAAACACAGCAGAAGAAGCTGAAGTTACGCAAAAAGGCTGACAGAAAAGCGAAGCGCTTCGACGTAAAAAAGGACGGGTGAGTGATGGCAGTCTTAGCTAGCTTACCTGTACTAGGTGCCGGAAACCCTCAGGCCGAGTCCTTTTATTCCATTTTTATAAGAACAGCTAATACTTACAATGTTAAACCTAAGCGATTGTATGAGTTGGTGATGGGAGTTCAGAATGCAGCCATCTCCAAACTGAAACCTAATGAGCATCTACGAAGCTTAAACGGCTTTTCCAATACTACTGAGATATTGGTCACCGGATTGGAAAGACTTACCGGAAATACATGTTACAGAAACCATACTTTTTTGAAAGTTAGGAATGTATTTGCACGTAACCATTCCGGATTTTTCTCAGAAACAGGCAAATGGTGTTCACGTTGTATTGATCCCGAGAATATCGACGTTCGAGAACTCATGATAAGTTCGCTACGAGGTACGTACTGTTGCCCAATTCATAATTTGGCGTTGCAGTCAAAATGCCCCGTATGTTTTGCTTTACAACATTTTGCGTGGAGATGCCCCGGCAGTAGGCACTGCATGAAATGTGGGGCTGCGTTGTGGAAAGCTTGTGAGAAAGCGTCGTTTTCCGAAAGCGCAGAGTGGAGGGATGCGCAACTTCGCGAGCTTGTGTCGTTTGTTTCGGATCCGAGTAGTTCTGATGTTTCGCATGACTGGAGCAAGAAGTTGCGTGTCGGACTTGACAATCTTGTAGCAAGTCAACGTCGCAGAGGTGAGCTTTACACATTTCGAGAATGGTCGTGGATCATAGAGTTTAAGCAGGCGCTACCATTGGTGTTGCCGCGATTGGAAAACCTTTTGCGTCTCGCCAGTATTCAGGCGGTCAGTCTGACTCAACTAATCATCTCCCCCGAGGAGAATTGTAGTCCGCGCTTGTTACCGCTAGAGGAAATGGCTACCGAGCATAGAAGTCGGCGATCACGTCCAGAAGACAAGTGGATCTTAGCGGCCGAAGTACTGCGTTCCTTGAGCGAGTCAGACTCGTTTTTGCCTCTTCCCTCTGCTACAGCATTAGCCAGAAGTCTCGATCTACTACCATCTGGTATGCGTCAACATTTTCCTGACCAATGCCGGGCTTACACTATCTTACGTCGTGAGCGAGCGAAAAAAATGGCAGATGAAGAATATCTGAAAGTATGCGCCGTTGCGGATGAATATTGCCGATCTATGTACGGTCGTGATGAACATTTATACGTCCGTTCTGGTGGCGCTGAAATTGCACTACGGACAGGCTGCTCAAAACATCTTGCTGAAGCTGCAATGCATGTGGCCATGCGAAATTTTACTTAAATTCATTTTCCTTGTGGGTTATTTTGGATTTTCCTTTAGATTTAACTTCAGCAAATCATTGTGCGTATTCCAAGTAATTTGACACACAATTCCCATCGACTTTGACCTGATGTACAGTTTTTACCGGTACTGAACTCTCTGCCGATGTTGAATTCGGCACTGGTGTTGAGGGCGGTGTCGGTTGCAAATGATTGATTCTGGTCAGAAGCCATAATTCAATATTGAAGAGAACCTGCCTGCTTTTTGATTGTGGTTATAGAGAACGCCCTTGTAGCGGTTACAAATAATCTATGTATGGCTAAGCGTCTACTTATTAGCGCCGAAACCGAGGCACTTCTGTCTCATCGTCATCTTCTTCATCCTCATCAGCGTTCTCGAGTGTCAAGATGGTGAGTACTTTGCCATAGCGGCCAAGACCAATCGCTTCTTCAACAATGCCTTTCCGACTCGAACATGAAAACCACATGGCAGCCGTGCTGGTATCACTGTCTTCGCAGCATGCATTAATTAGTCCGATATCATCAAGCAGTCTTTCTGTGGCCGAGTCTACAGGTGGCTTAGTACCGCGTTTTGGGTGCTGAGATCCATGGAATTGTTTCAATAAACTCCCTGGCAGAAGTTCCTGAAGACAGAAGGGTGATCTGTCGCACTTGATGGTTGAATTCGCCCTGCTTTTGGCCGGAAGTAGTCGCATACACCCTGCACTAAAGCTTGAATGAAAAGGAAATTATGGCAATTATGGCGATTATGGTTTTCACCATAATCGACCATAATTTTCCAACTTAGGCCGGAAAATGGCCGAAAGCGGTCGATCAACACCAGCAATTCTGTCTTCGTCATTAGGTACCTCCTGGAATAAGCAGTCGCAAAGACTAGGCTCAATTCCCTTGCGTTTATTGGTTTTTTGCGGCGCAACACTAAACTTGCCGGTGTTAATAGCACCGGCTTTTTTTGCTTGGCGTTTGATTTCCGTTCCATGGCTATTACGACACCGGCAATCGGAATATCGCACCTATTATTTTTCGTGATAAAGACGCGTTCGTAATTACATTACATTTTCATGAAAGGCATTTGTGTATTTAATTATGTAAACAAATAAGCCCAAAAACAGGGCCTCTCATGTTGGCTAAATCACTGGTAACCGCGTAACAAGATTTAACCTCTAATCTGGCTCACACCGTTTTTGGTTACCTAAATAGATTTAGGAGGTAATCAAAATGAAAATAAAACTCAAAATAAAAGATAAGACAATAATCAAAATCTTACGCCTGATACTAATTTTCGCCCTGTTGGCTTAATGCGTGTCTGCTTGGCGTGCTGGCAATTGTGCCGGCACGCCAAGCCCTGGCCATGTTCGCTACGGTCGCGTGCGAGCGACTACGCCAGCGTGGTTTGGCGGCCGGCGCACTACGAGTCTGGCTGGATGGAAATCCTCACAAGGGAGACCTGTTCCATGCCTCGCGTGCTGTGAATCTGCCGTTCCCAACACTCGACACGAGTGAAGTCTTGATGGTGGTCCGCTTCCTGGCCAAATCGATGATGCGAACTGGTCAACGCTACAAGCGCGGCGGTGTAGGTCTGATGGACTTGGTGCGTAGCGAACAGCGCCAGGAGGACCTGTTTTCTAGTGCAGATGACTATCGCGAGCAAGGCATGGAAGTGCTCGACAAGATCAACGCCAAATTTGGTCGGGGAACCGTCGGACTTGGAGCATCGGGTTGGAAGGTAGGCGGTGCTCGTCCAGGGGAGAGGAAGTACGGCGGGAACGACGCTCAATGGCGTCCTACTATCAAAGCATTGTCGCCGTCCTACACCACTCGTTGAGATCAGTTGCTTCGTGTGAAATGAACTAGTCAATTCTCGAAGATTCTTGGCACAGGTGCAGGCGCTGGTCGACTTTGAAAGTTATTCCAGTTGACCTTGAAAATATTACTGGTGTTGACAACAGTCCGCTATCGGCCAAAAGCAGACGTCCAACATTGCAAATCAATCCTATAATCAACAGCTACGCACTTCAGTTATCACCGATCGGAGCTAAAATTGAACAAATGGTGGGCTAAATACCCGATAGGCATCGGTACCGGCCTGCTGGCAGCCATTCTTTTTGGGCTGAGTACGCCCTTAGCCAAACTCCTGGTAGCGGATATCCAGCCCGTACTGCTTGCCGGGCTTCTCTATGCCGGCTCAGGTATTGGTCTCTCGTTGTGGCTCATTGTTCGTCGTCTGTTTAGACAGTCCAGCAACAACAGTAATGAAGCATCGCTTCGTCGTTCCGATATTCCATGGTTATCGGCGGCGGTGTTTTTTGGCGGCGTGCTCGGGCCGGTGTTGTTGATGATTGGTTTGGTCAGCACACCTGCATCAACGGCGTCCCTCATGCTGAATCTTGAAGGCGTGCTGACAGCCGTGCTCGCCTGGGTCGCATTCAAGGAAAATGTCGATCGTCGGGTGTTTCTGGGGATGGTTGCCATTGTGGCTGGTGGTGTCTTGTTGTCATGGTCACGAGATGCGCAGATAGGAATTCCGTGGGGTGCGTTGGCTATCGCGGGGGCTTGTGCGTGTTGGGCGATCGATAATAATTTCACGCGGGTTGTTTCGGGTGGTGACCCTGTGCAAATCGCGGCCATCAAAGGCGGCGTGGCAGGCATCATCAATATTGGCATTGCACTCGTGCTCGGCAACCGATTGCCCGATATTTCACATATCGCTGCGGCAGGCATTATTGGATTATGCGGTTATGGCATTAGCCTGGTGATGTTCGTTCTGGCTTTGCGTCATTTGGGCACGGCACGCACCGGGGCTTATTTTTCAACGGCACCGTTTGTCGGTGCGGCACTCTCGTTGTTGTTATTCAGCGAAACTCCCGAGACTGGTTTTTGGGTCGCCGGCGGCCTTATGGCGCTGGGTGTTTGGTTGCATGTCAGCGAAAATCATGAACACGAACATCAGCACGAAGCGATGGCACACGAACATCGTCATAACCATGACGAGCATCATCAACACACTCATGATTTTGATTGGGATGGTGTTGAACCACACTCGCATTCGCATGAACATGAACCCTTGGTGCACTCGCACGCGCATTTCCCGGATATGCATCACCGACATGGTCATTGATTTATTGGACCGTATGCACTTGATTACGCCGTTTGCACCTCAATTTATGCTCTGAAAGACTCACCTTCTGGAAAGCCTATGCAGTCGAAAGATCATTGGGAAAAGGTTTACACTACCAAATCTACTGATGCCGTAAGTTGGTTTCAGGAGCACGCGGAAAATTCCTTACGGCTAATTCAGGAAACGGGTGTCGGTCTCGATGCCGCGATTATCGACATTGGTGGCGGCGCATCAACGCTGGTGGATGACTTGCTTGCCAAAGGCTATTCAAACCTGAGTGTGCTCGATCTTTCCGCAGCCGCCATGTTGGCTGCCCAAAGGCGATTGGGTGCTCAAGCCAGCCAGGTGAAATGGCTGGAAGCGGATATCACGAAAGTAGAATTTCCGGTTCATGCTTTTGATGTCTGGCACGACAGAGCCGTATTTCACTTTCTGACCTCACCGGAAGATCGCAATGCCTATGTTCAAGCTGTGCTGCGTGCGGTGAAACCTGGAGGCCATGTCATTGTGGCCACGTTTGCAGAGGATGGCCCGCTGCAATGCAGTGGTCTGCCAGTGAAGCGTTATAACAAGGATGAACTGCATGCCGAATTCGGCGAGGCCTTTACGTTAACGCAACACGGAAAGGAATCGCATCACACGCCATTTGGTACGGTGCAACAGTTCACCTATTGCTACTGCCGAAAGCTGGTCTAAAAAAAGCCCTGACTAAACGCCAGGGCTTGATTTTTGTACGAATCAAAATTTCATTTTCTGTATTCGTACTGCGTTGATAATGGCTAGTAGCGCCACACCGACATCCGCAAACACCGCTTCCCACATCGTTGCCAAGCCACCTGCGCCCAATATCAGTACAACGGCTTTGACTGCGAAGGCAAGCATGATGTTTTGCCAGACGATTTTCTTGGTTTGTTTGCCAATATTGATTGCCATCGGAATCTTGCTGGGCATATCGTCTTGAATCACGACGTCCGCAGTTTCTATGGTGGCATCGCTGCCGAGTCCGCCCATTGCAATGCCAACATCACTGAGAGCGACTACCGGAGCATCGTTGACACCATCGCCAACGAAGGCCACGGTTTCGCCGCGTGCCTTGATTTCTTTTACCTTGTTCACCTTGTCTTCGGGCAGCAAATCGCCAAAGTAATTGCTGATGCCGAGTTTGTCGGCAACGAACTTCACGACACTGGCTTTGTCGCCGCTTAGCATGGTGGCCTTGACGCCGAGTGCTCTAAGTTTCTCAAGGGTTAGCGGTGCATCTTCCTTGATGGTATCGGCGATGGTGATGTGCCCGACAAATTGTTGGTCATAGGCAATCGCGATGGTCGTGTAAACAATGCTTTCCGGCTCCAGGTCATAGGCAATGGAAAACTTATCCATCAGTTTGAAGTTGCCTACATACAGCATTTTTCCATTCACTTCGGCGACAAGACCGTGCCCGGAGATTTCTTCGACCTTATCTAGTTTGATCGAGGTATCCACGTCGCCGACATATTCGTGGATGGCCGAAGCCACCGGATGGGTGCTTTGGCTTTCTAGTGCATTCACCATGGCCAATATGTCGGCCTGATTAAACTCGGGCTTGAGAACGACTTCCTGAACCTTGAAAACGCCTTCGGTCATCGTGCCGGTTTTATCCATCACCACATTCTGCACATTGGCGATGATGTCCAGGAAATTGCTGCCCTTGAACAAAATACCGTTCTTGCTGGCCGCGCCGATGCCGCCGAAATAGCCCAGTGGAATGGAAATCACCAAGGCGCAAGGACAAGAAATGACGAGGAACACCAATGCCCGGTACAGCCAATCCCGGAATTCATAATGCTCGACAAATGCCATCGGCAACAGACAAATACCGATGGCAAGAAAAACCACAATCGGCGTATATATTTTTGCAAATTTGCGGATAAACAATTCGGTCGGCGCTTTTTGAGCCGTAGCGTTTTGCACCAGCTCCAAAATCTTGCTTAGCTTGCTATCGGTATAGGCAGTGGTCACCTTGATCTGTGATACCGAATTAAGGTTGATCATGCCCGCCAGTACCGTGTCGCCTTTGGCCTTGGTGTCGGGTTTGCTTTCACCGGTAAGCGCGGCCGTATTGAAAGACGCCGTTTCAGATAACAACTCGCCATCCAAGCCCAGCTTTTCGCCGGCCTTTAATTGAATGATGTTGCCGATAACAGCCGTGTCGGCTTTGATGGTTTTCGCCTGATTGTTTTCCAGAATCGTCACTTCGTCCGGACGTTGATCGAGCAAGGATTTGATATTCGCCTTGGCACGTTTCACAGCAAGGGTCTGGAAGACTTCACCCACGGCATAAAACAACATCACGGCCACGCCTTCGGGATATTCGCCAATGGAAAACGCGCCCACGGTGGCAAGACCCATCAGGAAAAACTCGGAAAATACCTGGCCCTTGGTAATGCTTTCAAAGGCTTCTTTGAGTACGGGAAACCCCACCGGCACATAAGCGACGATGTACCAAACAATCCGAACCCAACCGGTAAACCAGCCGGGTTTCACGTAAGAGTCCAATGCAATGGCGACAAGCAATAACGCCAGACTGATAACGGCAGGAAAAAACATTTTCAGCAAGCTGTCGCTGCCGGAAGCATGGTCATGTCCGTCATCGTCGGAATGACTATCGTCCTGAGCGTGGCTATCCTCGGGGGCATCATGCGAGCAACAACCATCGCCGCCTTTCGGCAGTTGGCTGCGTTTTTCCGCTGCCTTGTGGCCATGGTCATGACCATCATGATCGGAATGTCTGTCTTTTAATAAACGGGAGGCTCCTGCCTTTGAATAAATTTTTTCTTCCTGCGTACAGCAAAGCTGTTTGCCGTCCTTGTCGTAGGTATGTTTGTGCGGCATGTTATTTCTTCCTGATGCATTTTTTCCAGCCTGTGCAGGCTGAATGTTTTTGAATGGAGGTATCGTTAGCAGGTGAAGACACAAGGTGCCCTCCTGCGATTTGATCGTCGTGAAAAGCAGCATTGAGTTGGCGCATCATCGCCAGATCCAATGCCTATGTGCTTAGACGATGGGTGGTCTGAAGTTTGAACGGACCGTGATCTGGCTAAAGAAAATAGCCGAAGAAAAATAACGCATCTCCGGCTTGATAACGCCGGGCATAGTGATCAAGGGCAACACAGCAGCGGCATGATGCGAATTGCAATCCGGACAATCGCCTAGATCATCCGGAGTTGCCGGATTGGATGCATCGGTGTTGCTTAGTCTTTGTGCAGTGCCGTGACTCTGGGAAGCATTGGCTAGGGCAGCTTGCTGTTTAACGGCATCGTGATGAGGGCTCACCCCGATGCTACCAAACACCATGACAAACAAAACGAAAATATAGAGTGGAAAGCCCGATGCTTTATTAAAGCGAGTAATTGATGACGAGACAGGGGCTTGCATGAGTTCAGTCTACTGATTGTCCCTGCTGTTATACAATTTCAGGCTACAAGCCGCCAGGAAAGGCCATGTTGCCAAGCACGCTCGACGACATGACCCGAGCATCAATTGCTTTCTAGTTCCCAAATCAAATGTGCGTCCACGAGCAGACGATTGTAGGATGTCAGCGCACTCACTCTGGCATCCAGTGCGGAATCGAGTGCTTCCACGGCCTGTCGACGCGACAAGAGCAAAGTCTGCAAATCCACTTCACCCAGCGAGTAAGCACGTTGCGTCAAGTTGGCACTCTCGCGAGTCTTGGCAGCGCTTTCTTCGGCCAAACGCCAACGCTCGTAGTTGCCAGTGGCATCGGCATAAGCCTCGGCTACTTCCATCTCGATCAAGCGCTGCTGACGATCCCGCAAGGCACGCGCGGTGTTGACTTGATCCAAGGCCAGGCCCAATTGATGATTGCGATAGCGGCCCGGAATCGGGATGGAAAGACTGACGCCGACGATTTTCTCGTTGGAATACGCCTCTGATGCGGTGAAAACGCCCACGGTCGGATCGGGCAAACGATTGGCGCGGGCGCGTGATGCATTGAGCTCGGCTTGATCGAGTTGAAGCTGCGCCATCTTGAGTGGATCGCTGGTGGCAATAATACGGGCTTTCCAGACTGCTTCCGGCTCGTTGATATTGCCAGGCTCCGCCAATGCCAAGGCTTGAACACCGGCACCGGGAAAGCGGATTTTCAAACTCGCGAGTGCTTTGCGTTCGTCCGAAATGGCATTGCTCAAACGCCGACGAATCTCGGCCATATCCGCTTCGATGCTATTCACCTCCAGCATCGATGCATCGCCGGCACGTTGGCGCAGTCGCACCACGCGCAAACTTTCTTCACCGAACGAGATTTGTTCTTGCATTAACTCACGGGCACGAACGGCACCGGCCCATCGGGTATAAAGCTCGACCAAATCGCGTGCCGCCGTTTGCAAGGCAGTACCGTAGTTGGCATCGGCAAGTTCTGTTTCTGCCGTGGCCAAGCGCCGATCCAGTGAGCGCTTATTCGGAAGCCGAACAGTGCGTTCAAGTTGCGCCGTCCATTCATTGGATTCCGGGGCGGTCGGATAGCGACGACGTTGCGAGGAATAACTGGCATTCCATTCATTGGGCGACACTCGCAGCATGCCAGCCGTGTGAACAGCGGCTTGAATATCACTCAAGGCCGCTTGCACGCTGGGGTCTTGTTGCAACCAAGGCTGTGCCAATTCTGTCGGCGGCAAGCCTGCCGGTTCTCGCGAGGCGAGTTCCTGTGCATAGGCTGGCATCACCAATGCCGCCAGACATAAAACAAACAAGGGCTTCATGCAATCTCTCCATCAAAAACAATTGGGGTTGCCCAAAAACGAATACCGGTTCCAGTGAAATCGCGTTTGAGCAGTTCCTGTAAGACAACCGATTCTTCATCGCTCACCACCACTTGCACGCAGACCGAAGCACTGCGGCCGATGACCTGTTCGATCGCGCTCATTTGTCCCGGCAAGGTGCCATGACTAAAAATCGGCATGCTGGTGAACACATCGTCGGGAAAACTGGTGAGGATCAAGTCCAATAATTTTTCTTCAATTTCGGACGTACAAATAATCGAAAAACAGAGCTTAGCCATGATTAATCTCCGGCTTGGAATAGGCGAAACGCAAATACAAAATAGGTAGCAAGATCAAGGTCAGCGCCGTGGCCGTGATCAAACCGCCGATCACCACAATGGCCAAAGGGCGTTGAATTTCAGAACCGGGGCCGGAGGCAAACAACAAGGGCACCAAACCAAAGGCAGTGATCGAGGCTGTCATCATCACCGGTCGTAAACGTCGCTTCGCGCCTTCGGTCACGCAGGTCAACAAATCCAAACCTTCGGAATGCAATTGATTGAAGTAACTGACCAAGACCACGCCGTTGAGCACGGCAATACCGAGCAGGGCAATAAAACCGACCGAGGCAGGCACCGATAAATACTCACCGGTTAACCATAGCGCCACAATGCCACCGACCATTGCGAACGGCACATTGCTCAACACCAGCAAGGCTTGTCGCACGGAGCCAAACGTCGAGAACAGGATCAGGAAGATCAGTCCCAACGCGAGCGGAATCACTAAGGACAAGCGTGCAGCAGCGCGTTGCTGATTTTCAAACTGACCACCCCAGGTGATGCGATAACCGGTCGGCAGTTTTACCTGCTGCATGATTTTCGCTTTCGCTTCATCGACAAAGCCCACCAAGTCTCTATCCACTACATTGGCAATGACTACGCCATATCGGCTGCCCATTTCGCGATCAATTTTAACCGGGCCGCTATCACGCACCAGTGTTGCAATGCTTTCCAGGGGCACGTCATCACCGTGTTTCGTGGCAATGCGCAATGCGGCAAATTCGGCTGGTGAAAACTTCACGCGATCCGGGCCACGAATCACAACCGGAATACGCTGGTTACCTTCAATCACCGTGCCGGCACGCTGGCCTTCAATCTGAATACGCAACGCGTCCTGCACATCTTCCACCGACAAGCCATAACGACCGGCAGCAAGTCGATCAATCACGACGCGCAAATACTGCACGCCATCGTTTTGCACCGTGTACACGTCCTGATTGCCGGGCACGGTTTTCATCACGGCTTCAATTTGCAATGCCAAATCATTCAAGGTATTTAGATCAGGCCCAAACACTTTGATCGCGATATCGCCACGCACACCGATAATCATTTCTGACACCCGCATATCGATCGGTTGGGTGAAGCTGTATTTGATGCCCGGCAAATCATCGAGTACCTCACGCAGTTTCTCGGTCAGCGCTTCTTTGCCACCGGGTCGCCACTGGTCTTTTGGTTTGAGCACCAGGAAGGTATCGGTCTGATTAAGCCCCATGGGATCGAGACCAATTTCATCCGAACCGGCGCGAGCTACCACGCCCGTTACTTCGGGCACTCTGGACATGATGGCTTGATGGATTTTCAAATCGAGTGCAGCGGTCTCTTCCAGACTGACCGAGGGCAATTTCTCGATGCCGACAATAATGTCGCCTTCATCCATGGTCGGCATAAAGGTTTTCCCAACCAGTAAATAAATACCGCAGGCGACCGTTAATAAAATACCGGCAGCAATAAACACGATACGTTGATTGCCAAATGACCATGCCAAGATCGGTTCGTAACGCTCCAGCAGTTTGCGGGGAAGCCAAGGCTCTTCATGCGACACTTTCTTGAGCAAGAACGAGGCGATTACTGGAATCACGGTCAGGGACAAAGCGAGCGAACCGGCTAACGCGAACGCAATCGTCAATGCCACCGGCACGAAAAACTTTCCTTCCAATCCTTGCAACGTCATCAACGGCAGGAACACCACCACGATAATCAGGATGCCCGCTGTGACCGGCACCGCCACTTCACGCACGGCACGAAACACGATATGTAATCGCGGCAACTTTCCACCCGCTTTGTCGTGGCTGAGATGTTGAACAATATTTTCCACCACCACCACGGCCGCATCCACCAACATACCAAGCGCAATCGCAAGGCCGCCCAGGCTCATCAAATTGGCCGACATGCCATTGAGCCGCATTAAAATAAACGTCGTCAGCGCAGCAAGTGGCAGCACCAAGGCCACCGTAATGGCAGCACGCAGATTACCCAGAAAGGCACCGAGCAAGATCAACACGATCACGGTGGCTTCAAGCAAAGCGCGGGAAACGGTGTTGACAGCTTTGTTGACCAATTCGGCACGGTTGTAGAAAACCTTAATTTCCACGCCTTTGGGCAATGTCGGTTTCAACTCGTCGAGTTTTGCCGTGACACCACTAACCACATCACGCGCATTCGCACCGGCCAATCCCAGTACCAGGCCTTCTACGGCTTCGCCTTTTCCGTCTTTGGTCACCACGCCATAACGTGTGGTCGAACCGGTGCGTACCACGGCGACATCACCCAGACGAATCGGAATGTCGTTGTTCAAGCCCACCACAACGGCCCGCAAATCTTCCTGTGTCTTGATATTGCCTTCGCTGCGCACCAGCAACACTTCATCGCCTTCACCTAAGCGACCGGCACCGTCGTTGCGATTATTGGCTTCGATCGCTTCTTTTATATCAGCAGTGGACAGGCCGACCGCGGCGAGTTTGACGGCGTTGGGTTCGACTTCAAAGCTGCGAACCTTACCGCCTAGTGCATTCACGTCGGCTACGCCAGGCACTGATCGCAACACTGGGCGAATCACCCAATCGAGCAGACTGCGGCGTTCTTCCAATGTCATGGTGTCGCTTTCCACAGTGAACATAAACATCTCGCCCAAGGGAGTGGTGACTGGCGCCATGCCGCCACTAATACCATCAGGCAAATCCCCCATGATCCCGCTAAGTCGTTCACCGACTTGTTGACGCGCCCAATAGATATCGGTGCCGTCCTGGAAGTCGATCGTCACATCCACCAGTCCGTATTTCGTGACTGAACGCAAAATGCGTTGCTTGGGAATGCCCAGCATTTCCACTTCAATAGGAATGGCGATACGACTTTCAATTTCTTCCGGGGTCATGCCCGGCGCCTTCATGATGACTTTGACTTGCGTGCTGGAGACATCGGGAAATGCATCAATGGGTAAGGTACGAAACGCGTACCAGCCAGCACCGGCCAGCAATGCCGCAATCAACAGCATGAATAGTCGTTGCGAGAGTGCGAACTGAATCAATCGTTGCATGTCATTCGCCTCCGCTTTCGCCGAGCCACGCAGCTTTCAGGGCGATTACATTGCTGATGCCGATTTCATCGCCGGCTTTCAGATTGCCTTCCACGCTCACCAACTGGGCAGCACTAGCAATCACGGTGACAGGACGTGCCGAAAAACCCGAAGGCGTGCGAACAAAGACAAATGCGTTACCGTCTTGACGCACCACCGCGGCAATCGGCAGTGCCCAGGCACCTTCGGTATTGGCGAACGGTACCTGTGCTTGTACGAATTCGCCTGGACTGAACTCGGCATCACCGGCACTGACTTGTGCACGCAGAGTGACGGTTTGGCTTTCACTGACGAGGGCGCTGACGCTGATCGGTTTTGCAGTGAGTTTGCTGCCGACAATCGTGATGCTTTGATCTTTCGACCAGGCATTGGAACGATCAGCGGGAATTTGAATGTCGAGCCACAACTCGGAAAGATTGGCGACGCGCAGCAGCGGGTCGGCACTGGCAACGCGTTGCCCCGGTTTCACCTCTAATGCCAACACCGTGCCCGCTTGTTTGGCACGCAGTGTCAGGCCATCCATCAAGGCACCGCCATTGGCAACGCGATTGATACTGCCGGCATCCAAACCGGCAAGACGCAAGGCAGCCTGTGATTGACGCAAGCGAGCCTGACTATCGTTGGCGGCTAGTTCTGCTTCGTAAACACGGCGCTGGGGAATGATGCCGTCCTTGAATAATTTACGTTCGCGATCCAGCGTTTGGCGTGCCATTCGATCGCCGTTGGCCGCTTCCATCAAGGCCAATTGCAACTGGCCGAACTCCGGACTGTTCAAACGCACCAGCGCATCGCCGCTGCGCACGTTTTGATGTTCGGCAATCAGAATTTGATCGACCAATCCTGCTACCGGCGCACTCAACATTTGTTCGCTTTGCGGTGGTACGACTACGCGGGCGGGATAGGTCAGGCCACGAATTTCGGTCGGGCGGTCCAACTTCAATAATTTGATGCCCAAGGCTTGTAACTGCGATGCACTCACTCCAAATTCGGCTTTTGGCTGCGCACTTTCGCTGCTGGGTTCTGAGGTACTGTCGTTGGCAACAACTGCCGGTTCGGCAGCCATCTCGGGAGTCTTGCTGCAGCCGCTAAAAAGAACAACGGAAAGCAAGACGCTCACAAAACGGATGGTCATGGTGAAACTCCACTAAATGAAAGGATTAAATTTTTTATGTCCGCAGCAAGGAGGCTGTGTGTTTTATCAGCGTCAAAGTGCGCAAAGAGAAAGCTGTCGAGCAGGCAGACGACAGAACGCAACCCATCAAAGGAGTCGTTTGTGATAAATCACAAAAGGGGAGTTACGAACGGTTCAACGTCACTCGTGAAAGACTGGCCATGCGAGTCTTTCTACAGCGCGTGCGCCTCAGGCTATGGGCGGACGGAAATGAGATATTTTTAACAGCAGATGGCGTGTTGCTATAACGCTGACGCTAAGCGTCGATACGATCGGAGACAAGCGGAAATCAAACGGACCCGATAACACCGCGAAGGCCTGACCGCAGCAATGACTGGCATGTGCCAAGCCGTGCAGACCACTATTTTTTTCGATGTCGTCACTTTGATCTGCAGTCACTTGTTTATCACTGGAAGCGTGATCATCAAAATGATTGCCGTTCTGGGCGATATGCAGGGACTCATGTTGTTCCGCCAATACCGATACCATCGGTGCCAGGATCATCGCCAACACCAGCAACAGGCAAGTGAACCTGTACCAGGATTGGTTTCGATGTGTCGGGCGGAAAATCATGGCGCTATGATACCTTTTGCGGCGGCTGAAATACTATTTCACAATATGCCCAAGGCTTAAATACAGGCTATCAGCTTCAATTTGAGCTCAAGCCATCGAGCAATTGCCTTAAATCTTCCGGAATCGGCATCGGTTTCAAGGCGCTGACATTGGCACCCCCGGTATTGCCAATAGGCACCCAAATTTTACTAAAAAGCAACGCTGCGACCATGCGAACGCACTGGCCGGCTATTTCACGCATGTCTTTTCTCAACCAGCCGACTTGCAACATGCCGATATGGCTTTTGATATGCGGCCATGTGAATTGTTGACTCAAAATATGGGCACGTTCGTAATGCTGAAAGGCAAGATTTAAATCACCGTTATTGCGGGCATCGAACGCAAATTGCATTTCGCGACGATTGGTGGCCAGAATTTTCGTTCTTCTCAAGGGGTCATGTTTTACTGAAATAAACATCTGGTATCCGATTTGCCTTCCGTTGAGCAGTACTTCTATGACTGGTGCAACGCATCGTTCTTACTGCCATGGCTCATTAATGCGGTAAATACCATCAGGCCAACGCCAATCACGATGAAGGAATCAGCGGAATTGAATGCTGGCCAGTGCAAAGTCTGCCAATGAAAATCGAGGAAGTCGATCACCGCACCAATCCGTAGTCGATCAACGACGTTGCCCAGCGCGCCACCAACGATAAATACGTAAGCCAGTGTTTCAAGTCGGCTTCGCATCCCGCGCCAGAGCAGGCAAATCAAAAAAAGGCTTACCAACAAACCAACGACGGTGAAGAAATGGCGTTGCCATCCGCCTGCATGGGCCAGAAAGGAAAACGCGGCGCCGGGGTTCAGTGCATGCACGATATCGAAGAAAGAAGTCACCTCTATGTGACCATGCAAGGGCAACACAGAAGCCACACTGAGTTTCGACACCTGATCGATTGTCACCAATAAAAGCGAAAGCAATAACCACCGCCAGAAAAAGTGCGAAGAAGAAAATGCATGCGTTGATTCAATCTGCATTTAGCTGCAAGTACTTTCTTTTATTT
>Ga0209812_10000689_pt1 | contig 28697 bp, 24 predicted proteins | sample JI71714BDNA_FD_187502 | JGI IMG/M metagenome (GOLD analysis project Ga0209812, IMG submission 187502) | Wastewater effluent complex algal communities from Wisconsin, to seasonally profile nutrient transformation and Carbon sequestration -... | ecosystem: Engineered > WWTP > Effluent > Algae...
TCTTTCATGATGCATTGCAGTTTCATTTGCATAAAATAATCTCCACCTGATGAGTCAATGGTAGAATAGAGTTTGGTGACCGATTTGGCATTAGGTACTTCTAAATATTTATCAAATTCGAAATCTCGGTTTTTATATCGCATCCAAAGCCATAAGTTGATGGTATATTCCTTCTGTTTAAAATCGATATCGTGAATGCTGGTAACGTAAATACCTGTTTTTACTGTATCGGGTATAGCAGGTTGGGCTTTTGCCTGTTGAATACTGATAAACAAAAGCGTGATTGCGGTTATACAAAATTTTAAATGGCTGTACTTCAAGAAAATTTTTTATTTAAGATACGCCATTCTTTAGCAGCCGCATAAAACAAATTCAAATGACGCCTTTTCCTATATTTGTATAGTATGGATTCAGCCCCAATTCAGTCAATAGAGCCTAGTTTAGCCAAATACACGCTGAACGAAGAACAGGAGAAAAAAGAAATCATTCGCCATTATCGTGCTTTATTAAAAGCCTTGCGCCCTAAATTAAAGAAAGGGGATAAAGAATTATTAAGAACCGCTTTTGAAATGGCTGCCAATGCACATAAAACCATGCGCAGAAAAAGCGGGGAGCCTTATATATTACACCCTATAGCAGTTGCTATGATTTGCGTAGAAGAAATTGGGTTGGGGGTACGTAGTACCATCTGTGCATTAATGCACGATACGGTAGAAGACACGGATATCTCTTTAGAAGATGTTGAAATGGAATTTGGAACAGAGATTGCCAAAATTGTAGACGGATTGACCAAAATTTCAGGGGTCATAGATACCAATACCAGTCAGCAAGCAGAGAATTTTAAAAAAATATTATTAACCCTCACAGATGACCCGAGGGTTATTTTAATCAAGTTGGCCGATCGTTTGCACAATATGCGAACCTTAGACCATATGAAAAGAGAGAAGCAATTAAAAATTGCTTCGGAAACAGTTTGGGTATATGCACCACTTGCTCATAGGATGGGATTGTACAGCATTAAAACCGAGCTGGAAGATCTTTCCATGAAATACATGGAGCCAGAAGCTTATAAAGACATTGCTAAAAAATTATCGGAAACCAAACGCGAAAGAACTCGATATATCAATGAATTTATTCGCCCAATTAAGGAAAAATTAGTAGCTGCCGAATTTGATTTTGAAATATATGGTAGACCCAAAAGCATTCACTCTATCTGGAATAAAATCAAGAAAAAATCAGTGGCTTTTGAAGAAGTGTATGACCTTTTTGCCATCCGGGTTATCTTAAATGCACCCCCAGAAAAAGAGAAAGAGCAATGCTGGAAAGTGTACTCTATGATAACCGACGAGTACAATCCCTCCCCAGAAAGATTAAGAGATTGGTTAAGTAATCCTAAGAGCAATGGCTACGAGGCTTTGCATACAACGGTAATGGGGCCTCAAGGTAAATGGGTTGAAGTTCAAATCAGGACCAAGCGGATGAATGAAATTGCGGAAAAAGGTTTGGCAGCACACTTCAAGTACAAAGAAGGAAAGGACGGCAATGATGAAGATCGTTTTGACAAATGGTTTGGTCAAATTAGAGAAGTTTTAGGCGCCCCTGATACGGATGGAGTAGACTTTTTACAAGACTTCAAAACTTCGTTTTTAGCAGAAGAAATTTATGTATATACCCCCAAGGGGGAAGTGAAAATGTTGCCTACCGGTAGCACTGCACTTGATTTTGCTTTTGCTATTCACTCTGCAATTGGGACCAAATGTATTGGTGCAAAAGTGCATCACAAATTGGTTCCTATTGGCCATAAACTGAGAAGTGGTGATCAAATAGAAATCATCACCAGCAATAAGCAAAAGCCTTCAGAAGATTGGCTGAATATGGTGGTTACCGCCAAAGCCAAAAACAAAATCAAAGACAGTTTACGTGAAGAGAAAAGAAAAATTGCTGAAGATGGTAAATATGTTTTGCAAAGAAGATTAGAATCTATAGGGGCTGCATATAGTCAATATAATATTGAGGAATTAATGCAGTTTTATAAAGTGAATTCTTCTCTAGATTTAAATTATAAAATTGCCACTAAAGCGATTGATTTAAGAGAGCTAAAAGATTTCCAGGTTTTAGGAGACAAAATTGAAATTCCTAAGCCCAAACCTGTTATTACCGAAGTTTTTTCGGACCCCAACAAATCAATCCCTAAAAAAGATTCTGAATTAATCATATTTGGAGAAAGCAGTGATAAAATCATGTACACGTTGGCTAAATGCTGCAACCCCATTCCAGGGGATGATGTATTTGGTTTTGTGAGTACTGGAAAAGGATTAATCATTCATAGAACGAGTTGCCCTAATGCCACTCAATTATTGGCCAATTATGGCCATAGGGTTGTAAAGACTAAATGGGCTAAGAATAAAGAAATTTCATTCCTTACAGGATTAAAGATTGTAGGACTAGACGACGTAGGTGTTATTAATAAAATAACCAATGTAATCAGCGGAGATTTGCGTATCAATATCTCAGGACTAAGTATTGATTCTAGGGAAGGATTATTCGAAGGCACTATTAAAGTATTTGTGCATGATAAAGAAGAATTGGAAGAGCTGGTGAATCGATTAAAATCGCTAAATGGAATTCAAACGGTTGATCGATTTGATACAGAGAAAGAAGGTTAAATATTTAACCCCAAACTGTTACGCTTATCCCTTATTTTTGCGGCTTAGACAATAAACTATGGTTGACGTAATATTAGGCTTACAATGGGGCGATGAAGGAAAGGGTAAAATAGTAGATTATTTTGCACCCAATTATGACATCGTAGCCCGCTTTCAAGGTGGCCCAAATGCAGGGCATACACTATATGTGGAAGGAAAGAAAATGGTATTACACCAAATTCCTTCAGGTATATTTCATCAGGATAAAGTAAATATTATTGGTGGTGGAGTTGTATTAGATCCGGTTACATTAAAAAGAGAATGTGATGCGGTTGCAGCACACGGAATTGATGTAAGAAAGAATTTATTTATTTCGGAGCGTACCAATATTATTATTCCAACGCATAGAGCATTAGACAAAGCATCTGAATTGTCTAAAGGAGAAAGCAAAATTGGTTCTACCTTGAAAGGGATTGGACCTGCCTACATGGACAAGACCGGTAGAAATGCATTAAGAGTAGGTGATTTATTAGACAAAAATTTTACCAGTCAATACATCAAACTACGTTTAAAGCACCAGAAATTACTAGATAATTTTCATTTTATTGAAGACATTTCTGCTTGGGAAGAAGAATTTTTTGAAGCATTAGAGTTTTTGAAAACGCTGAATGTTATCAATTGCGAGTACTACATTAACAATGAAATTACAAAGGGCAAAAAAGTACTAGCTGAAGGTGCTCAAGGAAGTATGCTAGATATTGATTTTGGCACTTTCCCATTTGTTACTTCATCCAATACCATTTCTGCAGGAGTATGTACAGGTCTTGGCGTTTCTCCTAAGAAAATAAATGATGTGATGGGGGTTTCAAAAGCCTATTGCACCAGAGTTGGTGGTGGTCCATTCCCTACTGAACTAGAAGATGCTACTGGCGAAGAATTGAGAAGAATTGGTAGCGAATTTGGTGCTACTACTGGCAGACCAAGACGTTGTGGTTGGATTGACCTAGTAGCATTAAAATACACCTGTATGATTAATGGTGTTACCAAAATCATCATGACCAAAGCTGATGTACTAGACAGTTTTAAAGAATTGGAAGTATGTACTGCTTATGATGTAAATGGAACAATTACCGAAGAAGTGCCTTATCAAATTTCCAGAGCTAAGATTAGCCCTGTGCTACAATCGTTTAAAGGTTGGAATACAGATACTTCTACCATTAAAACAGCAGCTGCTTTACCTGCAGAAATGAATACTTATATTGATTTCATCAACAATTATGTTGGTGCACCTGTTAAGTATGTTTCTAATGGACCAGGCAGAGAGCAAATAGTGAGCTTGTAGTTTTGGCATTTGATTTGATATTGAAAAATTTATTTGGTTAATATAATTTTGCGTACAAAATTTACGCTCTAAATCTTATTAGAAATATGGCAGCGAAGTCTGATAAGGATAAGAAATCCTCTACCCCAAAAGTACCGGCAAAAGAAGCCGCTAGTAAACCGTCTCCTAAAGCAAAGAAAAAGGAAGATGATGACGACGATGATTTGGAAGATGATGAACCCATCGTAAAGTCTACTTCAAAAAAATCGGGCACGAAATCATCCGCTAAAAAAAGTGCAGATGACGATGACGAAATAGATGATGAAGCGGATGAAACCGAAGACGATTGGGAAGCAACTGAAGAAGACGACAGTTGGGATCCTGATTTTGATGAGTTTGACTTACCAAAGAGCAAGGGTAAAAAAGCGACTGGAGGCAAGAAAAAAGAAGAAGAAGAGGAAGACTTTAAAGTAGATGAAGACTTTAAAGAGTTTGACCTTTTTAATGACAAAAGCGGTGGCTTTGATGATGATGAGGACGACGATTTTTAAAAGTTCATACCATTTTGAAAAGAACTAAAAAGGTATATCCTGTAAAGGACTTACCGAATATAAAAGAGCAAATACTGCATTGGATTAACCAGTTCAGTGTTTGCTCTTTTTTAGATAACCATCAATATCATTCTGCTCACCATTCAGTAGAATGTATTGCTGCAGCTGGTGAAATTGAAATCATACAAGGAGCAAACACTGCCCAGCAAATTGATGCATTTTATACTACTCATCAAGATTGGCTATTCGGCCATTTTTCTTATGAATACAATGCAAAGCATCTGAATAAGATACAAAAAAAGAACCCAATCAATTTTAGTGACGCGTTCTTTTTTAGACCAGACCATATTTTAACCCTGAAGCAGGAATGGTTAATCATTGAATCGCACTCTTTATTACCCGACAACATATTTGAAGAAATTTTAGCAACAAAAAGTGTAATCAAACAAATTGATCCAATTAGCATTACTGCTGATATGAGCAAGGAAAGGTATATTGCCACCATTCAACAATTGCAAGCCCATATTCAACAAGGTGATTGTTATGAAATTAATTTTTGCCAGGAATTTCATTCGCAAAACGTGTCAATTGATCCGATTGCATTATACGCACAACTAACTGCGCTATCTCCTACCCCTTTTGCCTGTTTTTATAAAGAAAACAATGCTCACCTCATTTGTGCAAGCCCAGAGCGTTGGCTAAAAAAGCAAGGGAATCAAATAATTTCTCAACCCATAAAAGGAACGGTGAAAAGAGAACTTACCGATGAGGTAAAAGACGCACTGCTTAAAAATGAGTTGTTTCAAAGTAGTAAAGACAGAAGTGAAAATGTAATGGTAGTAGACTTAGTCAGAAATGACTTTAGTAGGGTTTGCAAAGCAGGTACAGTAAAAGTGGATGAATTGTTTGGTATATATAGTTTCCCCCAAGTTCACCAAATGATTTCTACCATCAGTGGGCAATTATTGGATGGAATAGGCATGAGCGATTTGTTGAACACCGGATTTCCAATGGGTAGTATGACCGGTGCCCCTAAGAAAAAAGTAATGGAACTCATTCAACGTTTTGAGCCTATTGAAAGAGGACTCTTCTCTGGTTCAGTAGGGTATATTAATCCAAATAAAGACTTCGATTTCAATGTTGTGATTAGAAGCTTATTGTATAATGCTCAAAACCATTATTTAAGCTACTTAGTAGGAAGTGGAATTACCATTTATAGTAATCCAGAACAAGAATATGAAGAATGCTTACTTAAAGCAAAAGCAATGGAAACCGTTTTAGGCAACTGATTCATTCTTTATTTGAATAAAAGCCAACACTTCATCCCTTCCTTGGTGTTTTTCGGCACTGGTAACAAAATGCTGCGGCAAAAATTGCCAGGTACTTCTAAGCGTATCAAAAAAAGCTTGAATATTATTTGCAACAACTGCAGGCTTTTCTTTATCGGTTTTAGTAAATACCAAACTAAAAGGAATTTGCCATTTGTCTAACTGGCTAATAAATTCTAAATCGATATTTTGTGGTTTGTGCCTGCTATCTATTAGTACAAAAACATTCACCAGATTTTCTCTTTTTCGCAAATAGTTTTCAATCATTTGCTCCCATCTTCTCCTGCTACTTTGGGCTACTTTGGCAAAACCATAACCTGGCAAGTCTACTAGATACCATTTCTTAAAACCCTGGTTAGATTTATTGCTACTCTCTATTTCAAAATGATTAATTAGCTGTGTTTTTCCGGGAGCAGAAGAGGTTTTGGCAAGCTTATTATTCTTGCACAACATATTGATTAAAGAAGATTTGCCCACATTACTTCTACCAATAAAAGCAAACTCAGGTCTATCCGGAGCAGGGCAGGCTTTATAATCGGCATTAGAGATAACGTATGCTGCTTTCTTGATTTCCATCCTGCAAATTAAACAAAAGCCCTCACCTTTCTTGATTTGTCGTTGGCTAAGATGTAAATTTTAATTTCTGCCTAAAAAGCGGCCCTTAAAGAAAGCGAAAAATTTCTACCGGATGCAGAAATACCGCTAGCAAAATAACGATAGTTCTGATTGAATATATTTTCAAGTGCTACCTGCAGTTGAATTTGCTTTTTCAACTGAAATGATGATCTCAAGTTAAGGGTATACCAAGCAGGCATACCATCGGATGTAGCGTACTGTAAGTTATCTTCTCCGTTTAAATTGTATTCAGCCAACCTTTTCCAACCATTAAATAAAACTGACAAATCTGCATTCCATTTTATACCTTGACGTTTTAAAGCAACCCTTCCATAAGTTGGGGGAACATGATCTAGGGGAGTTTTTCCATTGATTGCATCTCTAAATTTTCCTTTGGTAAAATTAACCACTCCCTCCATTGAAAAGCGTTGACTTATTTGAAATGATGCATTTAGACTAACCCCATAGACCCTTGCTTTGGCTTTGTTTTGCAAAGCGTAAACGGCACTTTTAACTCCACTGTAAAAAATACTATCTTGACCATTAAATAAGAATCGATCTAAAACCAATGCATTATCAAATGCAGTATAAAATACGGCAGCACCATAACTATATAACTTGCTGTATTTATTGATATTAAACTCTACATTATACGTATACTCAGGTTTTATACTGGTATTGGGAACAACAACCAATCCTGTTCTTGAATCAAATACTTTAGCAAGGTCATCTACATTTGGCGAACGAAATCCAGTACTAAAAACCAATGCTGCTCTTAGATTTTGTTTTGTGGCATATACTATCCCAATATTTCCAGTAATAGATTGGTTGACCTGCTTCACTTTTGTAAATGGGAATCGCGTTAAAGCAGTATCTACAAATTGTGCATTCAATTGTACCAAATTCAATCGAAGCCCATCATTGATGGTTAATCTTTCAGAAATTTTAAAAGTATGTTGAGCAAATATTGCATGCGTAGACATGGAAGTGGGGCCATCCGAATACCTGGTAGTAATGCTACTTTTAAAACCAGAAACAATGTTTACCCTTTCAGCAGTTGATTTTACAAAGTTACTGTACGACTCTGCACCCACATGTAATTCATGCTTTCCATAATAATGCTTGGCATCTACATTCAACCCAAAAACTTGAATCCTCTCCCATCTAAAATCTTTATTATTATTTTGAAATCGACGAGTTATTCTACTTTCTTCAACATCCTGAAAACTAGCTGTAATCTTAATATCTTTAAAAAAACCTGACTGCTCTTTTGCACTTAAATGATATGCCATCATATTTCTCAATTGTGGCCCATAATACCATTCTGCAAAAACAGGAACGCCTCCATTGATTTCTGACAATCGATCATAACGAGGAATATCATTGGTATTAGAAAACTGGAGATTCAATATATGTTGCACTTTTTCACTAGCCTGGTACAGCAATTTTTGAGTTATATCAACTTGTTTATAACCAGAACCAATTTGTTTGTTTGGGTTGGGATTGGTTAAAATCATGTCTACATTCCCTACTCTTTCAACATAAATATTTTTTTTGCCAAAGCTTGGATAAGCCATTCTTCTATTATTCCCTTGAACTAAATCGCCAAAATTTCCATAACTAATTGATGTAAATGAAGCCCATTTTGGCCCACCAATATTCAGCTGCACATTACCCCTATTTTCTTGCATTGCACTGGAATAACGTAAAGTGGCTGCCCCAGTATATTGGGTTTTGTATGTGGTAGATAAAATAGGGTCTTTGGTACTTAAACTGATTACTCCCCCTAAAGCATCACTGCCAAACAACGTTGAAGAAGGGCCATACAATATCTCCATGCGGTCTAAAACCATATTATCGATGGTAATGATATTCTGTAAATGACCAGCACGATAAATGGCATTATTCATTCTAACTCCATCTACTACCATTAAAATCCTACTTGCCTCAAATCCTCTTATGACGGGGCTTCCACCCCCTTGCTGACTTTTTTGTACGAATAATTTACCTGAATTAATTAGTGCATCGGCTGTATTGGGTTGAAAATTTAGTTGCTCTCGGGTTTTTAACACATCAATGGTTTGTGCAACCCGCTTAAACTTTTCTGCGAAACGACTTGAATACACAACAACATCATCCAATAATGTTGAACTCGATTTAACGGTATCTCTCTGTTGTTGTGCATTAATACCGAGAACACTTATCAGCATTAAGATGCTTGAAATCATTTTCTTTCTACACATGTATTCATCAACCTTTAAAATAACAACCTGCTGTATTATTTTTTCTTCTTCATGATTAAACTATCAGCCGGAAAACGTGCTTTCATGGTGTCTCTTACTGCTACAGACCAATCCATTAATATATTTCTTTCCGCATCAGTTAGTTTGGCATCTCTATGAACAACGGTATAAGATCCTAAAGGCATTTCACCACCTTTTACTTCGTCAAATACTTCTTCTAATTTATGAAATTGCTTTGCTAGTCTATATGAAGCGAATTCATTAAAGTTGAGGTGCTTTTTACCATCTTTTACATGATCATCAAGCCACCAAGCAATTGGCTGAACTTCGGCATACCAAGGATAAACAGTGCTATTACTATGACAATCGTTACAAGCTTTCACTAAAATTTGTTCTACATTATCTGGTACAGGATATAAAGAACTTATATCATTTTCTTTATTGGCTGAATTATTTTTTTCAGGTCTAAACGCCTGTAAAACCAGCAGAATAACAAATAGTACTAAGAGCAATTTTTTTAACATGGTATGCTTTTTAATTGGTTAAAATATTTCCAGTCATTTGTGTTGGTATAGGAACTCCCATAAAAGATAAGATGGTGGGTGCTATATCGGCTAGTTTTCCAGATGCAATCTTTCCTTTCCATTCCTTATCAATAATAAATAATGGAACTGGATTTAAAGTATGTGCAGTATTAGGAGAACCATCTTCATTAATCAAATAATCTGCATTTCCATGGTCAGCCGTTAAGAATATGGTATACCCATGCTCAATAGCTAGTGTAACAATTTTAGCAACACAAGCATCTACCGTTTCCACCGCTTTTACCACAGCGCTAAAAACACCTGTATGACCAACCATATCTGCGTTGGCAAAGTTTAAACAAATAAAATCGGCCGACTCAGCTGCAATTTCAGGAAGAATTTTTTCAGTAAGCTCCGCTGCACTCATTTCAGGTTGTAAATCATACGTGGCAACTTTAGGAGAGGGGGCCATGATTCTAGACTCTCCTACAAAAGGCTCTTCCCTACCACCACTAAAGAAAAAAGTCACATGAGGATATTTTTCAGTTTCAGCAATTCTGATTTGTGATTTTCCATGCGCTTCCAAAACTTCGCCAATGGTATTGGTCAAATTATCATTTTCAAAAATCACATTTACCCCTTTAAACTTTTGATCATACATGGTCATTGTAGTATAATGCAAATTCAATGGATGCATATTTTGCTCAGGGAAAGCTTGCTGGGTAAGCACTTCAGTTATTTCTCTGCAACGGTCTGTTCTAAAATTAAAAGCTATTACAATATCCCCTTCTTCAATTTTTGCAATAGGTAATCCATCTGCATTGGTTAATACAGTGGGTAGAATAAATTCATCAGTTACCCCTGCATCATAACTAGACTGAATAGCGGCTTCAGCACTTAAAGCAGTATTCCCTTTTGCATTTACCATACAATGATAAGCAAGCGCAACTCTTTCCCACCGCTTGTCTCTATCCATTGCATAGTACCTACCGCTAACAGTTGCAATAGTTCCAGTTGTCTTTTTTAGGTGTTCTTCTACATCTTGTATATAACCTAATCCACTTTTAGGATCTGTATCTCTTCCATCTGTAAATGCATGCACAAAAACATTGTTAAGCCCATGCTCATGACAAATAGAACAGATCGCTTTTAAATGACTGGTGTGAGAATGCACACCACCATCACTCACTAATCCTAATAAATGTAGATTTTTCCCATTTTGTTTGGCCCGTGCAATGGCATTGTTCAATGCTTGATTGGTTGCCAAAGAACCATCTCTAACAGCAACATTTATTCTTTGAAGTTCTTGGTATACAATTCTTCCAGCCCCTAAATTCAGGTGTCCTACTTCACTATTTCCCATCTGCCCTTCGGGTAACCCAACTTGCTCGCCACAAGTAATTAAAGTAGTATTAGGGTATTGGGAATATAAAGAACTAAAAAATGGTACATTGGCATTTTGTATGGCATCGGAAGACTTCACTTGTCCTAATCCCCAGCCATCCATGATGATTAATATTACTTTTTTGCTCATGCGTTAAAGTTAACTTATTTCTCATTCAGCTTTTGGCTGTACATTTATCAAATCGGTAAAAATGCCCATTTTTGGCATGATTATAGCACATTTTAAGCTTAAATGGATTTTATGAAGAATTTGATTTTAGTAATTGGTTTTATTTTGGGTGGATTATGGAATGCCCAAGCCCAAACTGAAACAGATATGGTAGTAAGGGCGCTAAAATCGGCTAACCCAGAAATGATTACCACTTATTTAGACGATTATGTAGACTTGAAGTTATTAGATAAAGATGAAGTAAAGAATATGAGCAAAAATCAAGCTGCTTTAGCTTTAAAATCATTTTATGCTGATAATGGAATCAAAGGGTTTGAGAAGGTTTCGGATGGTGGAAAAGGAACTTTGGTATATATCCTAGGTAAATTAACAACTTCTGGTAAAAGCTATAGCATAACCGTCCAATTAAAGCAAAAAAACGGGACCTTGTATATTATTACCATGAGAATTAGCTAAAGAACTCGCATGAATTCATTTGATATTGCATTGGCTACATTGGTAAATGCCGCACTAAAAGAGGATATTGGAACAGGTGATCATTCTACTTTAAGTTGTATACCAACTTCAAAGAAAGGGAAAGCTTTGCTAAAAATAAAAGATACTGGCATACTTGCAGGTGTTGAAGTGGCTGAGAAAATTTTCAATATCATCGAACCTGGCTGTGAATTTATTGCTTATAAAAAAGATGGAGATCATATGCAGGTAGGAGAAACTGCATTTGAAATTACAGCAACAGTCCACACCATATTAAAAGGAGAAAGACTTGTTTTAAATTGTATGCAAAGAATGTGTGGTATTGCTACCCTCACCAATCGTTATGCTCAATTACTAAAAAGCTATCATACCCGTATATTAGATACTAGAAAAACAACACCCAATTTCAGGTTACTCGAGAAAGAAGCGGTAAAAATAGGCGGCGGCATGAATCATCGATTTGGTTTATACGATATGATCATGCTCAAAGACAATCATATAGACTATTGTGGTGGAATAATTGAAGCAATCAACCAAGCTTACGCCTATTCCAATCAACTTGAAAAGCCACTAAAAATTGAAGTAGAAACAAGAAATTTATCAGACGTTGAATTGGTGTGTACCAATGCCCTGAACAAAGTTGATCGCATCATGTTAGACAACTTTTCACCAGAAGCAGTTTCGCAGGCTTTGGCAATTATTCAAGGCAGGGTTGAAACAGAAGCAAGTGGAGGAATAAACTTAACTACCATTGAATCTTTTGCAAAAACAGGGGTAGATTTTGTTAGCGTTGGAGGGCTTATCCACCAAGCACAAAGCCTCGATTTAAGCTTAAAAGCAAGTTTCGTGAAATAAATGACCTGATTCACAAAGTTTTTCGCTTTTAGCGTATTGTTTTTTGTAATTTTCCAGCATATATTTTATTCATGAAAGATGAATATAAAAAGCTAGCATGCCTATTTTGGATTGCTTTCTTTTTTTTAGGAAAATCCACTTTATCCGCACAAACCTTTGCAAAAGACAGTATTGATCAATTGCTTAATGCAAAAAGTTCAGGCATTGAACGTATACAATTTCTAAATAATATTGCCGAAACCCTATCCGATAAAAATACCGAGTTAGCATTTGAATATGCCAATCTAGCTCTTACAGAATCAGAAAAAAATAAAGCCCCAAAAGAGAAAGGGATTGCGCTGAATAACCTCGCATGGATTAAATATAGAAAGGGAGATTTTACGGCTGCGTTTGAATACAGTACAAAAGCCCTAAAGTGGAACGACTCAATACAAAATTTGCCCGCACTAGCCGCTTCCTTTAGGTGTATGGCTTCTGTGTATAATTCACAAGGGAATACCAATAAGTCTATTGAATTGTTTTTGAAAGATCTTGCACTTCATACTCAGTTGAACGACCAGAAAAGTATTGGAAGGGCACTGAACAATCTTTCTTTTACTTTTTTCAGAGGAAAGATGATGGATAGTGCTTTATATTATACCAATAAAGCGCTTATTTTTAATTTACAACTTAAAGACGATTACTTAATTGCATTCGCTTACAGAAATGCAGGAGATTTATCAGAAGCAAGAAAGCTATTAGATAGTGCTAAATATTATTTTAATCTTTCCGTACAATATGCTGTAAAGATAAAAAGCGTTCACCTCCAACTAACTGCATTATATAGGATTGGTAGACTTTTGAATAGTGAATTTAAATACAAGGAATCCATCTCTTTTTTAGAAAAAGCCCTTCAATTAGGCAATTTAATGGGTGCAAAATCTGAAACTGCATTAATTTATAATTTATTGGCAACTGCTTATGAAGGAATAGGCGATTACAAAGAAGCTTATCTGGTTCAAAAGAAATTCAGCCAATTGAATGACTCTTTATATCAAGAGAGGAGTAGATCTAAATTAGCAGAAATGCAAGCCAAGTTTGAGGCAGAGAAAAAACAGTCTGAAATAAATCAACTTAAAAAAGAAAAGGAACAAGAGATAGAAAACAATCAAAAGAAGACTATTCTCAACTTTTCTCTAATGATTACCATGCTTGTTGTGATTGTTTTACTTATTAATATTTGGAGAAAAAATAAATATAAAACAGCAACCAATCTTTTATTGCAGTCACAAAAGGTAGAATTAGAAGAAACACTACTATTAAAGGACAAAGTCTTTTCTATTGTGTCACATGATTTAAGATCTCCAATTGCATCTTTAAATGCAGTACTTCCAATGTTAGATCCTGATTCTTTGGATCATGAAACCTATCATCAGTTAAAATTGAACTTAACCAAACAGGTTCAAAATCTAAACTACGTGTTAGACAATCTATTAATATGGTCTAGATCTAGAATGAAAGGAGTAGAAACCCCTGAATTAAAAGAAATCAATCTCTATAAACAAGCATCCATTTCATTGGGATTGTTAAAGGGTTTGGCCGATCAGAAAGAAATTACTATCCAAAATCAAATTAATACAGGTGTAAGTATCAAAGCAGATCCTCAGCATTTTGATATTATTATTCGTAATATTTTATTGAATGCCATCAAATTCACGCACGAAAAAGGCCAAATTAATTTGTTCAGTAAAATCGAAAATGATCAATTAGCTATATGTATAGAAGACAATGGTGTTGGAATGAATCCCGAACAAATTAATCGGTTATTCCAATTAAAAACGCATTTTACAACCCCAGGAACACAGAAGGAAAAAGGGACCGGCTTGGGCTTATTAATCTGTGCAGAATACGCTGCAGCCAATAATTGGGAAATAAAAGTAGAAAGTCAAATGGGGAAGGGTACTATTTTTACTATTATTTTAGCTAAAACAAATAAATGAGCAAGAAAAATATAGCGGATCAGGCAGGATTTGTATATAGCACAGATCCAAACTTTCAATTTAATAGAACCGAAAATGAGGCATTAGAAACATTGGAACCTGCTAAACAAAATCTAATGATACAATTAGATAAGAAGCAAAGAGGTGGTAAAATGGTAACCCTAGTGACTGGGTTTATAGGAAAAGAAAATGACCTCGAAATATTGGCAAAACAATTAAAAAACTTTTGTGGAACTGGTGGCAGTGCCAAAGACGGAGAAGCCATTATTCAAGGAGATCAACGAGACAAAGTGTTGGTTTGGCTACAAAAAAATGGCTATAGTAAATCCAAAAAAAAATAGGTATTAATGAATTTAAATTATATTGAAAAAAATATTCTAACTTACTGTCTTTCTAAAACTTTTCATTCAAACTAATACCATCATGGCAAAAGCAAGTAAAAAGAAAGCCGCTAAAAAAGCAGCTCCTAAAAAAGCAGCCAAAAAAGTCGCCCCTAAAAAAGCGGTTAAAAAAGCTGCTCCTGCAAAAAAAGCAGCTCCTAAAAAAGCAGTAAAAAAAGTCGCCCCTAAAAAAGTAGCTAAGAAAGCAGCCCCTGCTAAAAAGGCAGCACCAAAAAAAGCAGCAAAGAAAGCAACTCCTGCTAAAAAAGTAGCGCCAAAAAAAGCAGCTAAGAAAGCAGCTCCTGCTAAAAAAGCAGCACCAGCTAAAAAAGTGGCCCCTGCTAAAAAAGCAGCACCTGCTAAAAAAGTGGCCCCTGCTAAAAAAGCAGCCCCTGCTAAAAAAGTAGCCCCTAAAAAAGCTGCACCTGCTAAGAAAGTAGCTCCAGTAAAGAAAGCTGTTCCAGCAAAAAAACCAGCTGTTAAAAAACCTGTTAAGAAAGTAGTTGCTCCCGTAGCTCCAGTAGTTCCTGCTGCTGAACCAGTAGTAGTAGAAGCACCAACACTTTTTACTCCTGAAACACCAAGTTCAGAAAACAACGGTTAAGTTTTATCAGTTTAAATAATATGACCCTGTTTTTATTAATAAGAGCAGGGTCTTTTGTTTTGTATTTATCCCAAAGATTTTAAAATAGTTCTTATGAAAAAATGGACCTTTTTCTTGATTTGTTTTTTTGTTGTAACCGTTCAAGCCCAGAACACTTCAAGCATAGTTGAAAAAACGAAATCCATGAAAAAAATGGATGGGTTTTTCCCTTTTTGGTACGACGCCAACAATGGAAAGATTTGGTTATTGGTTAACCAATTGAATACGGAGTTTTTATATGTAAATAGTTTGCCAGCAGGTCTAGGATCCAATGATATTGGGCTAGACAGAGGACAGATAGGGAATACCCGTATTGTCTATTTTCATAAAGTGGGCAAAAAGCTATTGCTGATACAACCCAACTACGATTATAGGGCAAGTTCTAAAGAAGTTCAAGAACAGAAAGCAGTAGCAGAATCATTTGCATCTTCAGCCATTGCATCATTTAATATTGAAGCTGAAGAAAATGGAACTTATCTAATAGATTTAAATGCATTTTTAATTAGAGACGCACATGGCGTTGCAGACAAAATTAGAAGTATGCGTCAAGGGAGTTATACATTTAACGAATCAAGATCTGTCATCTACATCAATAATACCAGAAACTTCCCATTGAATTCAGAGTTTGAAGCAATGATCAGTTTTGTGGGAGGGGCTGATGCAGGTAGATTGATAAGAGCGGTAAGTCCTTCTACAGAAGCAATCACTTTAAGGATGCACCATTCTTTTGTGCAATTACCAGACAATCAATTCAAGCCAAGAAAATATGATATAAGAAGCGGCTATTTTGGAAAAACCTATTTTGATTACAGCAGCGATTTTACAGAGCCTATTCAGCAAATGGTGATTGCCAAACATCGATTGTTTAAAAAAGATCCTTCAGCAGCAATCAGTGAACCCATTAAGCCCATTGTTTATTATTTAGATAATGGAACTCCAGAGCCTATACGCTCGGCCCTATTAGATGGGGCTAAATGGTGGAACCAAGCTTATGAAGCTGCAGGATTTAAAAATGCATTCATAGTAAAAGTGCTGCCCGATTCTGCAGACCCAATGGATATTAGATACAATATGATTAACTGGGTACACCGATCCACTAGAGGTTGGAGTTATGGCGCTTCCGTTACCGATCCCCGCACGGGAGAAATCATTAAAGGTCAAGTAACATTGGGCTCATTAAGAGTTAGACAAGATTATTTAATTTTTACTGGACTACTCTCTCCTTATGAAACCGGGAAGCCTGTTCCAGCAACCATGAGAGAAGCTGCTTTGCAAAGACTCAGACAATTGTCTGCACATGAAATAGGCCATACACTTGGCTTACAACACAATTATGCATCTAGTGTAAACAATCGTGCATCGGTAATGGATTATCCGCATCCTGCCGTATTTATTAATTCAAAAGGAGACATCGATTTTAGTAAAGTGTATACCAATGAAATTGGAGAATGGGATAAACGTGCAATCATGTATGGGTATAGTCAATTCCCAAATGGTACCGATGAAACGGCGGCACTCAATAAATTATTAGAAGAAAATCAACAAAAAGGTTTGCTCTTCATTGCAGATGCAGATGCAAGAGCAGTGAGTGGATTTCATCCAGACGCGCATTTATGGGACAATGACAGCGACCCAGTTACAGAACTCAATAATGTATTGGCAGTAAGACAAAAAGCGTTGGATCAATTTTCTGAATCAGCCATTCGACCCAATACACCAATGAGTACATTAGAAGATGCGTTGGTACCGGTATATAATTATCACCGTTATCAAGCAGAAGCTGTAAGCAAATTAATTGGGGGCATGTATTATAGTTACAATGTAAGAGGAGACAAACAGATTCAACCAACTGTATTACCAGCATCTACTCAGCTTAAAGCGTTGAATGCAATGCTTAAAACATTGTCTCCAAGTGTATTGACATTACCCAACAGAGTTATTCAATTGATACCACCTAGACCACCTATGTACAATGGTGTTGGTGAAGTTTTTGCTAAAAGAACTGGAATGAGTTTTGATCCTTTGTCTGCAGCAGAAGCATTGACTCATTTTGAACTTTCCTTCTTGTTTAATGCAGAACGTGCCAATCGTTTAGTGCAATTGAAAGCGATGGCAGGTACTCCAGGTTGGGACGATGTGTTAGATGCCATTATCAATTATACTTGGAAATCCGCACCAGAGAAGGGTTTAGCCAGAGAGGTTCAGAAGCAAACGCAACATATGGTATTAACCTGGTTATTGGCTTTAAGTCAGAATGAACAAGCGAATTATGCTGTTCAATCAATTAGCAATAATCGTTTAAGCTCATTAAAAAAATACGCCGAAAGTATGGTAAAAGCTGGAACAGATGCTGCGCATTTTGGATATGCAATTGAAAGAATTAATAACCCCAAAGAAATTAGCTTACCACAACACAAAGAAATTCCGCCAGGAGCTCCAATAGGTTGCGATTTAGATTTCTAAAATAATTGCACTTTTTCCATAATAAAAAACCTCACTATTAGTGAGGTTTTTTATTATACGAGCATTCTAACTGGCTCTTCTAACAATTGCTTTAAAGTTTGCAAGAATGCAGCCCCAGTTGCACCATCCACTACTCGGTGATCACAACTCAAAGTCAACTTCATGATATTTCCTGGAACAACTTGGCCATTCTTCACTACAGGCTCTTGTGAAATGCCCCCTACAGCCAATATACAAGCATCGGGTGGATTAATGATAGCAGTAAACTGGTCTATACCAAACATGCCTAAATTAGAAATAGTGAATGTACTTCCTTCCCAATCGGATGGTTGCAATTTTTTATCTTTTGCTCTTTGTGCAAAGTCTTTTACTTCTGCACCAATTTGACTCAATGATTTACCATCTGCAAAACGTACAACCGGAACCAATAAACCTTCGTCTACAGCTACGGCAACGCCAATATTGATATGGTCATTATAGCGAATAAAATCACCCATCCAACTACTATTAATTTTAGGGTGTTTTTTCAGCGCCATTGCGGTTGCTTTAACCACTAAGTCGTTAAAACTTACTTTAACAGATGCCACTTCATTGATTTTGGTTCTTGCAGCAATGGCAGCATCCATATCAATTTGCATGGTCAAATAAAAATGTGGAGCCGTAAATAAGCTCTCACTTAAGCGCTTAGCAATTACTTTACGCATTTGAGAAACAGGAACATCTGTAAAGCTTACCTGACCTGCAACCGCATTGCTAACAACAGGTGCCGCAGATTTACTAGCAGGAGCTGATGAAACAGCCGGAGCAGCTGCAGGTGTATATTGATCAATATCAATTTTGGTAATTCTACCATTATCCCCTGAACCCTTTACATATTTTAAATCAATGCCTTTTTCAGCAGCAATTCTTTTGGCTAATGGTGATGCGAATATTCTTCCACTATTCACTACTGCTTGTTCAACAACAGGTGCTGGAGCAACTATTGGTGCAGCTGGTGCAACAACCGATGGTGCAGAAGGGGCTTCGGCTTCTTTAGGCGCTGATGAGCCATTGCCCGCTTTAACAGCGGCTACAATTGCAGCAACGTCCAATCCCTCCTTACCTATTATACAAAGTAAGTCGTTAACCAATATTTTTTCACCTGCCTGAGCTCCTTGATACAATAACACGCCATCCTTATAGCTTTCCAATTCCATGGTAGCTTTATCGGTTTCAATATCTGCCAAAACCTCTCCTTTCTTAACCGTATCACCCACATTTTTTTGCCAAGAAGCAATCACTCCTTCGGTCATGGTATCACTCAATCTGGGCATTAAAACCACTTCATCCATTGAAGAAATGTCCAGAGAAGTAGTTGTTTCCGTTGCAATTGGAGCTGTTGCAGGTGTAACCATTTCAACAGGTGCAGCTGGCGCAGCGGTAGGAATAGGTGCAAGTTGTGCACCGGCACTGCCATGTATTTTTACTAATTCTGTAATATCTTCTCCAGGCTTTCCAAAAATGGCCAATAAATCGTTCACCTGTAATTTGCCACCATCAGGTGTTCCTATATGAAGCAGAACGCCATCCTGGTAACTTTCCAGTTCCATAGTGGCTTTATCAGTCTCAATTTCAGCCAGTAAGTCGCCCTTCTGTACTGTGTCTCCTACCCTTTTATGCCAAGCGGCAATTACCCCTTCGGTCATGGTATCACTTAATCGGGGCATTAAAATCACTTCAGCCATTGTACTATATGCTTTAAATGAGCCGTGAAATTACGGTAAAAATCAACTCAATTACTGCCCCTGCGCAAGACTATAGGCTTTTTTGTCTCCCCACATGTTCAATATCTCTGTAGAGCAAACTTTGAAATCGGCTGTAAGTCTTTTATAGAGCTCAATTATATCAATTTGTGTTAACGGAATATCGCCTACACTTTCAAATCTACAACGGTATTGATTCACCAAATTGGTATAAACTGATCCAGTTGGCCAAACCTGTGTACCTCTATTACTGATGGTAACCAACTTAAACAGATCCAATGTATGTTTCAAACATTTCTCCGCTACCATATTTGGTTGCTCATTGCTTTCAATAAACATGTCAACCCCCACAATAAATTCATTATTGGTATCCGCTGTTTCTAACATGGGGTTATTTTCCAATGCAAAAATGGTAGGTGTTACAGAAACATCATGCATATCAGGCTTTGGATTATGTGCAGGTTTTTGTCCAAAATTGGCAATGATCGCGTTTGCAAACTCGGTGGTATTCAAATTAGTGGTTCCCTTTTCACCAAAATCGCCAGTATGCTTACCGCTTTCGAGTGTATACAACAAAGCATTCTCGATGGTTCCAGCTGATTGCATTAAACCTAAATGTCTTAACATTCCAATACCACTCAATAATAAAGCGGTAGGATTGGCAATATTTTTCCCTGCAATATCTGGAGCAGTTCCATGAACCGCTTCAAAAATAGAGATATGGTCTCCAATATTTGCTGATGGCGCAAAACCCAATCCACCCACAAGTCCAGCGCATAAATCACTCACAATATCTCCTTGCAAATTGGTTAACACTACCACATCAAATAAGTCTGGCTTGCTCACCAATTTCATACATAAATCGTCTACAATAACATCGTCTGCTTTTAGTTCTGGATATTCTTTAGCAATTTCATAAAACACTTCTAAAAACAACCCATCGGTTAATTTCATGATATTGGCTTTATGGCCACAAGTGATTCTTTTGCAGCCTTTCTTCTTGGCCATTTCAAATGCATATTTGATCACTTGCATACTTCCCGGGCGAGTGATAAATCTTCTACTTAATGCCACATCATTGGTAAGCATATGCTCAATACCACCATAGGTATCTTCAATATTTTCTCTAACAATGGTAATATCAATAGGAATTCCAGCTTTACTAAATACCGTATCTACACCATGCAAGGTTTGAAAAGTTCTTTTGTTGGCATAGGTATTCCAAGTTTTACGTGCTGTAACGTTCACGCTTTTTACCCCTTTCCCTTTGGGTGTTTCCATTGGTCCTTTAAAAAGAATACCAAGTGTTTCAATGGTCTGCTTTGCTTCTGGGGTCATGCCATTACTGTATCCCTTATCGAATACCCATTTACCCATGTCTACCACCTCATAAGTCAATGGAACTTTAGCAGCATCAAATATGGACAATACCGCATCCATAATTTCCGGTCCAATTCCATCCCCTTTAGCAACAGCAATTTTAGTCATAAACGTCTTTTTTTGTGGTGCAAAAGTACAGCCGATTCAACTATTTTAAGCAATTATTCACATGATTATTTACCGAAATACCCCTTATAGAATGTTAATTTACCTACATTTACAATGACCAATCCGTATAAATATGGTTTCTAAAATTTCAGCAGGAATCGAAATCACGGTAGAAGTATTCTACCAGTCCGATTACAGCAACCCGCTGAAAGGTGAATTCATGTTTGCCTACCGCATCACAATAGAGAATCACAATAAGTTTGCTGTTCAATTATTAAGAAGACATTGGTTTATTTTTGATAGCAATGCAGAACACAGAGAAGTAGAAGGAGAAGGGGTTGTAGGCGTTCAGCCAGTGCTTGCTCCAGGAGAACAATATACTTATGTGAGCGGTTGTAATTTAAAAACAGAAATGGGCAAAATGCAAGGTTCTTATACCATGCAAAATCAACATTCCAAACAAAGTTTTACCGTACCCATCCCTTCATTCGATTTGGTAGCGCCATCTAAGATGAATTAACTTGGTTTGTATTTTGCTTCTTCAAACAATTGCACAGGATCTTTTTTCATCAATGCATCAAAGCTCAATTGATTGTTTTTTTTCATCCACTTTTTTACAATTTGCCAGCCCAAAAATTGGCCAATATTACCAGGAGATTCCTTCCCAAAAGCTTGCGTAAAAGGCCCATCAGTAACGTACTCTCTAACCAATTGCGGATCAGATTTATACAAAAGGTCATTTTGAATGAAAAAGCTCCAGATATTTTTTTCGTTGTTCAAGCAAGCATCCAATTGCTTAGAAGTATAGCCTGTTATTAAAGTGTCGGAAAGCTGAGGAAGTAAATGATCTACTACATACATCCGTTTTCCCAATTCAACTATTTGTGCAATTAAGGGCTTGCCCGACATTTGTTCTGGATAGATATCTAAAACAATATTGTTCATTGCACTTACAGGGATATAACTTGGTTCAAATTTTCTGGAGACATAAGAAGGATACAGCGCCTGCCCTTCTTCACTCGTATAAAGGGGGTGGTCTTTGCCCATGAACAGCTGTAATCCAATGGCAATAGCATCTTCCGTTAATATAGAACCAAAACTGTTTATTGGACCAATGAAAGTAATTAGTTTATTGGGAAGTTGATAAGAAGGAAAATAATGTTTAAGATATTGAAAGCCTTGTTCAATTTTTTGGGCTTGCTTTTTTTGTTCCTTAAAAATAGAAGTAGACTGTTTGTAAAGAGGCAAATAAGCACTGTAAAAGCTTTTTAAATCGGAAGACTCAGATGCAGGCATCAAAGCCAAAATATTAGATAAAAAAACCGTGGTAAAACCAGGATATTTTTTATCTAAAGCCAATATTGACTGATCTAATTGGTTGGTATCAATGGCAAAAAAATCGTGCTCAAAATGCTGTTGAGTTAATTGTATTTTAATTCCAGAAACATCGGGTGCATCCTCATTTGAATTACAAGCCCCCAAGCTCAAGAGCAAAAACAAAGCAATAATCCTTGTATTCATAGGCGAATTAACGGAAAGGATTGCAATCATGTTGTTAAATTGATGAAATTTGTTGCATGAAAATATTCATAGCACAGCAAAACTATCATATTGGCAATTTTGAGTTGAATACCCAAAAAATAATTGAAGCCATCAAAACAGCTAAAGCTGCAGGTGGCGATTTGATTCTTTTTAGTGAAATGACGGTATCGGGGTACCCTGCCAGAGATTTTGTTGAGTTTGAAGACTTTATTGAAAAATGCACCGCCTCAGTAAATTTAATTAAAGAACAAGCGGATACAATTGGCGTGCTGATTGGAAGCCCGGTAAAAAATAAACACCAAAAAGGAAAAGACCTTTTTAATGCAGCCTATTTTTTATACGAAAAAGAAGTGAAAGCCATCGTGCATAAAACTTTGTTACCCACTTACGATGTGTTTGACGAGTACCGCTATTTTGAACCAGCATATGAATGGAATATCATTGAATTTAAAGGAAAAAAACTGGCAGTTACCATATGTGAAGACATTTGGAATTTAGGAGACAACCCCTTGTATCGCATATGCCCAATGGATGAATTGATGAAATTCAATCCAGACATCATGCTTAATTTAAGCGCTTCTCCATTTGATTACACCCATGATGAAGATAGAAAAGCAGTCATTAAATCGAATGTTTTAAAATACAAGATTCCTTTATTTTATTGCAATGCGGTAGGAAGCCAAACTGAAATTGTTTTCGATGGAGCCTCTTTGGTTTTTGATAAGCATGCCAATTTAATGAAAGCTTTTCCTCTATTTGAAGAAGCAATAGACTGGGTTGAACTAGATGAAAATGGATTAATGAGTGGCCCCATTTTAGAGCCAGCTAGTAGAATACCAGAAAAAGAATTAAATCCGGCAACGCTTGAACCGCAATTAAATATTGAACAAGTTTACCAAGCATTGGTATCTGGAATCAGAGATTATTTTGGAAAAATGGGTTTTACAAAAGCCATTCTTGGATCTTCCGGTGGAATTGATTCCGCTGTAACATTAGCCATTGCTTGTGAGGCACTAGGTGCAGACAATGTAAGGGCCATATTAATGCCTTCCCCTTACTCTACTGAACATTCTGTAAACGATGCAGTGGCGCTGAGCAAAAACTTAAATAACCCATACGATATTGTTCAAATAGACCAGGTTTATAATAGCTTTTTAAAAACCTTAGATCCACTTTTCAACGGCCTCCCCTTTTCATTAGCAGAAGAAAATATTCAAAGCAGAAGCAGGGGAAATATTTTAATGGCCATTGCGAATAAGTTTGGATATGTATTATTAAATACATCTAACAAAAGTGAATTGGCTACTGGTTATGGAACCCTTTATGGAGATATGGCTGGAGGGCTTGGTGTACTAGGTGATTGTTATAAATTACAAGTGTATGAATTGGCCAAATACATCAACAGAATAAGCGAAATTATTCCCCAACATATTATTAGTAAACCTCCAAGTGCTGAATTAAGACCCAATCAAAAAGACAGTGATAGTTTGCCAGACTACGAGGTCCTCGATAAATTATTGTATCAATATATTGAGAAAAGACAAAGCCCGGCCAATATTAAAGAACAAGGCTTTGATGCTGCATTAGTAGACCGAACCATTAAAATGGTTAACAACAACGAATACAAACGCAATCAATTTTGTCCCATCATTCGAATTTCTCCAAAAGCATTTGGAGTGGGAAGAAGAATGCCGATAGTAGGTAAATATTTGAGTTAATTGTTTTTGCTTAAAACCAAAATAGGAACATTGCTATGAAAAGCCAATTTCTTAGTATGGCTCGAAGAAAATAATTGAGCAAAGAAATGATGTTCTTTAGGAACAGTAATTACCAAATCAATCTGTTGTTCATCTACAAAATGATTAACTCCCTCAATAAAATTTTCATCGTGAGAAAAATGATAGCTGGGGTTTAGTTTTTCTAGAACAGTATGTACAGCAAAACTTTCGCCCATCACAGTCCCAGGAAATGTTTCTTCAAATTCATCAGGGGCCGATTCTATATTAAACACCATTAATGCAGCTCCTGTTAACTGTTGAATATTCCCTATTTGCTCAACTGGTATGTACTTTTCAGCATCATTAAAGTCGCAAGCAAATAATAATTTTTGAATAGGCTTAAAGCTAGATTTAGCAGGTACAATAATCAAAGGAATATGGCTATGCTCTGCAATATGAACGGTATTGCTTCCAATTAAAGTTTCTTCTAAAGCACCACCGCCAGTAATTCCCATAACAACCAATTCTATAGGGTTGTTCTCCCCAAAATCTTCTAAGGCTGAAAGTATAGAACCATATACTGCATGTATATCAAACACAAGGCCTGTGTTGGAATACTTTAATAATAAGTCGGCCCTAAATTGATACAATCTTTTTTCGGCTGATTCTCTAAAACCATCAATTTCAGGAATCTGAATTCCCGGCATCATCGGATCAATAGCTACCGGTATTTCGTAAGCATGCAATAAAACAATTCGCTCTGCTTTTACTTGTTGCGCAAAATGAACTGCATAATCAGCAGCATTACTGGCTGTTGTAGAAAAATCCGTAGGTACAATGATGGTTTTCATAAACCTAAAGTTACAAGTTTTCTATAATCCCTGCAATTCCTTGCCCACCACCCACACAGGCAGTTACCATTCCGTATTTCTTATTCAAGCGCTTCATATCATTTAACAGCTGAACGGTTAATTTACAACCAGTGCATCCTAGAGGATGACCTAATGCAATTGCACCTCCATTGATATTCACTTTAGTTGCATCTAACCCTAATTCTCTAATTACTGCCAATGACTGAGAAGCGAAAGCCTCATTTAATTCAAATAAATCAATATCGCCTAAATTCATTCCTGCTTGCTTTAATACTTTAGGTATAGCAGCAACAGGACCAATGCCCATGATTCTTGGATGAACCCCTGCAGATGCGCAGTTGACCAATCTTCCAATTGGCGTTAAACCCAACGATAACATCATTCTTTCACTCATCACCAAAGCAAATGCAGCACCATCACTAGTTTGAGAAGAATTTCCGGCAGTTACCGATCCTCCAACTGCAAAAGCTGCTTTTAATTTAGATAATCCTTCTACCGTAGTATCGGCCCTTAATCCTTCATCGGTATCCACAGTATATGACCTCACTGCCTTTTTACCTTTTTCGTTTACATAGGTTTCTTCTACGGCAATAGGTAAAATTCCCGATTTAAAATAACCATTTTCAATGGCCGTTTTGGCTTTCATATGAGAGGCGTAAGCAAAAGCATCTTGGTCTTCTCTTGAAATATTAAACTCTTTGGCCACTGCTTCTGCAGTTAACCCCATACTCAAATAATAATCTGGTTCTTCTTTGGCAATTGCATAAGAGGGAACGGTCTTCCATCCTGCAGTAGGTACCAAGCTCATGCTTTCTGTACCACCGGCAATAATACATTCCGCCATGCCCGATCTAATTTTAGCGGTTGCGGTTGCAATGCTCTCTAATCCACTTGCACAATATCTGTTAATCGTAATACCGGCTACTTCAATTCCCAAGGCTTTTGCAGCAATAATTCTTCCAAATTGCAGGCCTTGCTCTGCTTCAGGTACCGCATTCCCAACAATCACATCATCTACTAATTTCGAGTCTAGCTGTGGCACAGATGCCATTAATCCTTTGATTACCTCAACAGCCAAATCATCGGGTCTAAAAAATCGGAATCCACCTTTTTTACTTTTAGTAACTGCGGTTCTAAATCCCGCTACTATATAGGCTTCTTGCATAAACTTGATTTAATCATCCAAATGTAGTAAAAATGATTAAAAGTTGTTTATGCAACTAAATTTTAAATGAGGCTTTCGGGGTATTTTCGCAAAAAATAACACATTGTACACTTTACTCAGAAACCTATTATTCAAAGCACCCCCAGAAAAAGTACATTACTTTTCTATGAATTGCCTAAAAATGGCTACTAGTTTGGGGATTGGGGACACTGTTATTAAAAATTTATTTCAATACAAGCCCACCAATCTTGCAAAAGAAGTGATGGGTTTGCATTTCCCCAACCCAGTGGGGCTGGGTGCAGGTTTCGACAAAAATGCGGCTTATTTACATGAGTTAGAATCGCTGGGTTTTGGATTTATTGAAATAGGTACTGTTACGCCAAAAGGTCAGCCTGGTAACGAATTACCAAGACTATTCAGACTGCCTGCAGATAAAGCTTTGATTAATAGAATGGGCTTTAACAATGAAGGAGTAGCGGCTGTAAAAGAAAGATTAATTAATTGGAATAGCAGAGGGAAGTCAGTGGGCGATTTAATCATTGGGGGCAATATTGGTAAAAATAAAATTACCCCCAACGAAGATGCCTGGAAAGACTATAGCATTTGCTTTAAAGAATTACACGATCAGGTTGATTATTTTGTAGTAAACGTTAGTTCACCTAACACACCTGGCTTAAGGGCATTGCAAGAAAAAGATGCGCTTACAAAAATTTTTAGCGAATTGCAACACCATAATGCTGGGAAGAAAAAACCAAAACCGCTTTTATTAAAAATTGCACCTGATTTAACTAAAGAACAATTAGATGATATCATTGAGCTTTCATTGTCGATGAACTTAAGTGGCTTAGTGGCCACCAATACCACTTTAGATCGATCCAATTTAAGTGCAGCATCAGCCCAACTAAGTGAGTCGATTGGTATGGGGGGATTAAGCGGAAAGCCAGTCCAAAAAAGATCTACTGAAATTGTTCACTATATTTCTACTCAAACAGAAGGTAAACTGCCTATTATTGCAAGTGGTGGAATCTTTACTGGTGAAGATGCAGAAGAGAAATTAAAAGCCGGAGCATCCTTGGTTCAAGTTTGGACTGGTTTTGTATATGAAGGCCCATCGATTGTAAAAAATATTTGTAAATACTTAGCTGAAAAAAAATAATTAATGGAACATTTATTCACTACCGAAAGCTTAATCAGTTTTTTAATCCTAACCATTTTAGAAGTGGTATTAGGGATAGACAATGTCATATTCGTGAGCATCATCATGAATAGAATGCCCAAAGCATTTCAAAAAAATGCCAGATTAATTTGGATGTTTACTGGCATTATTACTAGAACCATTTTGTTATTCGGCTTGAGTTGGTTGTTAACACAAAAAGGAAAGCCGGTCTTTAGTTTGTTTAGCAAAGATTTTGACTTAGCTAGTTTAGTCATGTTGGGCGGAGGACTGTTCTTGATTTATAAAACGGTAAAAGAAATCCACCACAAACTAGAAGGAGAAGAAGACGCATTAGCAGGTAGAAAAACTAAGGAATTAGGCATTGCCAGCGGAATTGCTCAAATTATCATGATAGATATGGTTTTTAGTTTCGACAGCATCATTACTGCCGGAGGTACTGCCAAGCATTTAGAAGTAATGATTGCAGCAGTAGTAATTGCAATGATTATTATGTTTTTATTTAGTGCAAATATTTCCTCTTTTATTCACAAGCATCCAACTTTAAAAATGTTGGCTTTGTCTTTTTTAGTGATGATTGGAATGGTATTACTAGTAGAAGGTTGGAATGCAGAAAAAGCACATGAACTTCACTTAAAGCATTACGTATATTTTGCAATGGCTTTTTCTTTTTCTGTAGAACTACTCAATATGAAAGTGAGAAGAAAATCTGTACCAGTAGAATTGAGAGAGCCACATATCGAAGTACCCAGTGAAGGGTACTCCGATCAGGCAAAATAATATTAGAAATCAAATCCTAAAGCAAAATAGTAAACAGGAGCGCCTTTGAAGATTCCCTTCATTGGCCAACCTGCGTCGAACTTCATGAAGTACCCCAATAAAGTACTTCTTACTCCAAAGCCATATCCACCAGCGAATGGACCTAAACCTCCAGCATCGATTTTAACCACTACTGGTGTTTGGTTATTGGTAATGACTTCGCCTGGACGCTTTATACCGTTGTACTTGCCGTTCCAAGCAGTGCCCAAGTCTAGAAATTGCACCAATTGGAAGTTTCGTAAGAATGCATTGTTGATGGGTCTATCAAAAATGGTTGCAAAGAGTGGTAATCTAAATTCACTATTGATTACAAAAGCATTGTTACCATTGGCAATATTTTGTCTATATCCACGCATATTTACTGCCAAAGACTGGAATGCATAATTCTGGTCTGCTGCAGGTTGATTGCCATTATTGAACTTAGGCCCAATCCATCCATCCACACCACCTAAATAATAAATCAACTTTTGGTTACCCCAAGAAAAATCAGCTGCAACCCTTCCAGCCCAAATAAAATTGCGATAAATTTTATGGTAATACCTGCCATCAAATCCAAAATTCATGGTTGGCTTCCCATTATTAA
>Ga0209812_10000690_pt1 | contig 28645 bp, 24 predicted proteins | sample JI71714BDNA_FD_187502 | JGI IMG/M metagenome (GOLD analysis project Ga0209812, IMG submission 187502) | Wastewater effluent complex algal communities from Wisconsin, to seasonally profile nutrient transformation and Carbon sequestration -... | ecosystem: Engineered > WWTP > Effluent > Algae...
GCCACACCTCACGCGCGACTCCCACGGGAGATGTGGCATCTCACGTCGACGCCGTCCGCCGATTCCGCGTCCGGACGCCATTTCCGCATTGGCACGGGTCGTGCACTGAGCGCGCGATTCTCTTGCGGACGCAGCCATGATTCCACCCGAGGCCGGCACCGTCGTCGATTGCTTCCTGTCGCATCCCGAGCGGGTGCATTTCACCTTCGACCACGGCAACGGCCATACCCGCGAGTACCCCGGCCCGCAACTGGCCGTGGAGGCCGCCGGCCTTGCGCTGCACTTCCGCCGTCTCGGCGTTGTCCCCGGCGACCGCGTCGCGGTCGTGGTGCCGACCAGCGAGCCGCTGCTCCGCACCATCGTCGCCGCCTGGTTCGCCCGCGCCGCCATCGTCGTCCTGCCGCACCGCCTCGGCGGCGCCCGCTCCGCGGCCAGCGCCGACAAGCTGCAGCGGATGATCGCCAAGGTCAGCCCGCGCATCGTGGTCGGCTACGCCGAAGTCGAAGCCACCGTCCGCGCCGCGCTGGGCGCCGACCAGCACTACCTCGCCGCCGAAAAGCTGGGCGACATCGACCCGGCCGCCGTGGACGACACGATGCGACCGCGGCCGGAAGATCTGGCGGTGTTGCAGTTCAGCTCGGGATCGACGCGGGAACCGCGGGCGGTGATGATTCGACAAAACCAGCAGTTGCTTCATTGCGATATTGCTTCACGAGGGACAAGATATGATTCTAATTCTATAATTTTCAACTGGCTCCCGGTTTACCACGATTTTGCGCTGGCCGCAGGCGTCGTATTTCCTCTTGCTTCTGGACTGAAATGCACGATGATGCCTACTGAATGCGTTGTTTCAGATCCAATTCAGTGGTTTAAGTCCATCAAGCGCCATGGCGCAACCATATCAGCACTAACTCCATCGTCGGTCGATTTGCTGACCGCCAGGATATCAAAGCTGACTTCAGACGATGAGTATTTTGGACTAAAATATGTCTGGCTTGCAGCCGAGCCCGTGTTTCCCAAGCGACTCCAGAAGTCGATCAAATTGCTTCAGCCTTTCTTGAATATTGAAGAAATCATAAGGCCTGCATACGGCCTTGCAGAAGCAGTGGTGGCAGTCTCAACAACCAAGATAGAATCGTCGCTGAGAATAGAGAAAATATCTCGCGAGAGCTTCAGGACAGGCGCGATAACAAGAACCACAAGCGAATCCGATGCCATCGAATTCGCATCCTGCGGAACCATTGTCGATACCATGTTAGTTAAAATTGTCGGCCCAGATGAATTGGCGCTGAAGCAACCCGCGAGAGGCAAGATCCTGATCAAGGGGCCAACGGTGACCGCAGGTTACTGGGGAGAAAACGCACCAATTTTAGATGACTGGCTGGATACCGGTGATGACGGCTTTATGATCGACGACCAGCTGTACATATGCGGACGACGAAAAGATGTCATCATCAGAGGAGGCTCGAACTATGATTGTTCCGAGATTGAATCTGAAGCCATGATTGCCGCGCAGGAGGCACTACTACCAATTTCGGCCATTGCCGTGCTTTCCATATTGGACAATTCAATTCAAAGAGAGAGAGTCATTGTGATTCTCGAAAAAGCGAGCAATGCCTTGATCACTAATGAATCGCTTGGAAAGCTAAGGGCCGACATCCTTCAGCGCACTGGCCTCTTGATTGATGAGTTCACAGTCGCACCATCAAAGCTGCCCAGAACAACAAGTGGAAAGCTCCAAAGATCAGTCTGCAAGAACCTTTTTTCAGAACTCACGCAGAACCGCCCAAATGAATAGCCAATGCGCCACATCTAGCGCAGTTATTGAAATAATAATTGACATTTATCGAGATCAGGGGGTGCAACCACTGACCACCGTGGACAGCCAAACAAAATTGGGCGACATTGGTTTAGATTCTCTAATGCTGACCGAATTCACCTCACGACTTGCAGATAGAAATTTACACGCAGATGCAGCCCCCAATTTTATTGAAAATGCGGAATCGCTACTGAAATTGTCGATCCAGGAGATTGCCGATGCAATATTCAGCAGCAATCCGAAATGCACTCCTGCTGAGTCGAACTTCAGCGATACAATTGATGATCGAATCAAATCAATGACGGCACAAGCAGAGTCAATACGCTCAAGTGAACTGTATTTATTTCATCCGCTGACTGACAAAACCGCTGGCACAGCACTCCATACCGAAGGCAATCCAAAAATAGCGATGGGCTCCTATTCCTATCTCGGATTGAGCAACAGCAAGGCCATGCTGGACGGCGCTTTTGAATCTGCCAGGAAATTCGGAGCCGGTACATTTGGAGTACCAATTCTTGCAGGATACAACACGCTTTACGTGAGTCTTGAGCAAACGTTGTGCTCGGCACTCCACGCTGATGCGGCCTGCTTGTTCAGTTCGGGGTACATCACCAATGTCGAAACCATCAAGTTGCTGGTGGGCCCCGGAGATCGGGTGATCGGCGATGCACTCAACCACACCAGCATTGTGGAGGGTTGCATTCAGTCAAGGGCGACCTTTCTGACATTTCCCCACAACGATGTCGAGCGACTGCGGCAGTTGCTGACGAACTCCAGACCGGGCAGAACCCTGGTTGTGGTGGATGGCGTCTATTCGATGGAAGGCGATGTCGCGCCGATACCGGAAATTGCTGAATTGTGCCGTCAATACGGCGCCAAACTGATGGTTGATGAAGCTCATTCTTTTGGCGTTATTGGCCAATCCGGCATGGGCGTTCAGGATCACTTCTCATTGCCGCCGGATGCCATCGACATCAAGATGGGCACGCTGTCAAAAGCGATGGGCGCACAGGGCGGCTTCATCTGCGGAAACCACAATCTGGTCACAGCCTTGAAGCATAATGCGAAAGGCTACCTGTTCAGCGGCGCAATCCCGCCGCCAGTGCTGGGTGCCGCTCTGGCCAATCTGCAGACGCTAATTCAAAACCCCGACCTCGCCCGTCAGGCACAGCGCAACCGGAACCGATTTGCTGCCCTGTGCTTGGATCATGGCCTGCCGGTGCTTCACCCAGAGAATCTGGTTGCCGCCATCGTCCCCATCCTGATGCCGACCAATGAAATCGCTTATCGGGTCACGAAAATCTGTCGAGAGCGAGGACTATTTGTAGTCCCAGTAATTTTCCCGGCAGTTCCCAAAGACGCGCCGAGGCTCCGGTGTTGCGTCATGGCGAATCATTCCGAAAGCGAACTCGAAATGGCCGCAGCGACGATCGCAGCGGCGCTTCGATTAGCTACTTCCTGAAGGCCGAATCAGCATACGCAGCGGCCTGCTACAGAAAAGCAGCGCGAAAGAACGATCATGGCTGGCCCAGATCCACCTCTCGCAGTGGGTTGTCACGCGGCGGTAATTCCAGATCTTCGGCATACCTGTGCGCAAAGCGGGTTCGCAATTGCGCGAGGAACGCCGCGCCGGTCGGGCTCGGCGGGCTTGCGTCGGCCGCCTGATGCAGGGTGCGGTCGGTGGCGTCGTCAAGGTTGCGAACGGTGATCGTGGCCATGCGCGGATCGACTGACAGAATTACTTGCAACGTAGGCAGTTGTTTCCTACGGATCAACCCTTCCTGCGTCCTGCGTCCAGCAGGCGCTCAAATCGTCGCTGTCTTACAATCCAGCGCAACACCCGCGCATCTGGAACCGGGCGAACCAACTCGGAAATGACATTGGTGTCCAGACAGATCATCAAGGCTCCGAAAATCGGCGCTACGCGGCAACTCATGTCGCGGCGGAATCTGCGCCACCAGATCCTCCGCATACCCGATGCTGGCGAAACGCTCACGGAGCTGACTCAGCCATTCGGCTGCAGTTTCCGGAGCGGCAATCGCCTGCTGAACAAGCAAATCCGCGCGCAGCCGCTGGCGCACATGGTCGGCTTTTGACAGGCCATTTCTCATGGCCTCGCTGGTCAGAACCTGATCCAGTGCGTCGTCGATTTCCACAATCAGTGTGGCCATGACAAGCCTCCTTGGAACGCTGGACCTCAGGGCGACGGATGATGACCGCTCTCGCCACCCGCAACCAGCGCACGGCCAGTCGGCAGATCGTGATGCTCGGGCTGGCCCTCCGGCAGCAACGGCACGGCGAACGATGCGGGACCTGCTTCCCGGCACCGACACCCCACCAAACCGCCAACCACCACGCGAAAAGCGCAAACTGCACCACCCAGACTGGCGGCCATCGTCGGGGAGGGTTCCATGCAAGGCGCAGTGGCACGGTGGTACGCGGCGGCGATGCTGGCCGCATTCGCAGCGAACGCGCAGGCACAGGCGACGCCGCATCCGATCCTGTTCGTGACGCAGGTGCCGGTGCCGATCGACTTCGCGACGATCGGCTCGACCTTCGCGAATCATCTGGCGGACCCGTCGCGGGTGTATCGCGGCGGCGATCTGTGGATCCGCTATCCGGACGGGAGCTTGCGCAATCTGACCAGCGAGGCGGGCTTCGGCAATGCCGGGTTCCAGGGCAGCGGGTCGATCGCGGTGCGGGATCCGGCGGTGCACTGGGACGGCACGAAGGCGGTGTTCTCGATGGTGGTCGGGGCGCCGCCGCAGCAATTCCAGCAGCCGACCTTCCGCTGGCAGCTCTACGAGGTGACGGGGCTGGCCACCGGGCAGACCGCGGTGATCACGCGGGTGGCCAATCAGCCGGCCGCCTTCAACAACGTGATGCCGGCCTATCTGTCCGACGGCAGCCTGGTGTTTGCCTCGGACCGGCCGCGCAACGGCGCCGCGCATCTGTATCCGCAGCATGACGAGTACGAATCGACCGCGACGCTGACCGGGCTGTGGCGGCTGGAGCCCGGCTCCGGAGCGCTGAAGCTGCTGGATCACTCGCCCTCCGGCGATTTCGACCCCTTCGTCGACAGCTTCGGCCGTCTGCTGTTCACCCGCTGGGACCATCTGCAGCGCGACCAGCAGGCCGACGCCGCCGGCAACTCCTTCGGCACCTTCGACTGGGCCAGCGAGGCGGCGGATGCGCCGATCCTGCCGACCCGGCTGGAGGTGTTCCCGGAGCCGCGGGTCGCCGCGCAAGGCTCGACGATCAACGGCTTCCGGATGAACAACTTCTTCCCGTGGCAGCTGGCGCAGGACGGCAGCACGCTGGAGCTGCTGAACCACCTGGGTCGGCATGAGCTGGTCGATTACTTCGACCGCAGCTTCAGCGACGACCCGAACCTGCGCGAGTTCATCGCCGGCAGCTCCGGTCGCACCAATCCGAACGCGGTGTTGAACGTGTTCCAGCTGGCCGAGGACCCGACCCAGGCGGGCCGCTATGTGGCGATCGACGCGCCGGAGTTCGGCACCCACGCCGCCGGCCAGCTGATCCGCTTCGAGGCGCCGCCGAGCCGCAATCCGGACGATGTGCAGATCCAGTACCTGACGCCGCGCAGCACCTTCGGCACCACGCCGGGCCCGACGCATAGCGGCCACTACCGTAATCCGCTGGCGCTGTCGGACGGCCGCATCGTGGTCGCCCACACCAGCGAGCAGGGCGCGCTGCAGAACCTCGGCACCAACGCCGCGCCGGTGCCGAACTACCGCTTCCGCCTGAAGTTCATGGCCGCCGGCAGCGGCGGTTTCCAGACCGCCGGCGCGACGCTGACCGCGGGGCTGTCGAAGACGGTGAACTGGTGGAGCCCGGACATCGCGATCAGCTACAGCGGCGAGCTGTGGGAGCTGAGCCCGGTCGAGGTGCGCGCCCGCACTGTGCCGGCTGCGTCGCAGGAGGCGCCGCTGGCCGCGCCGGAGCTGCAGGCCTTCACCACCGCCGGCGTCAACGAGGCCGCCTTCCGGCAGAGCCTGCGCGAGCGCGGGCTGGCGCTGATCGTGGTGCGCAACGCCACCAGTCGCGACGACGCCGACCGCCAGCAGCCCTACAACCTGCGCGTGCCGGGCGGTGTCCAGACCGTCGGCAGCGGCGGCACGATCTACGACATTGCCCACTTCCAGGTGGTGCAGGGCGACCAGCTGCGCGGCCTCACCTTCGGCGGCGCCACGCCGCGCCCCGGCCGGCGCGTGCTGGCCCGCTTCCTGCACGAGCCCGCAGCGCTGGCCTTCAATCCGCCGCACCCGGGCAGCCCCGAGGGCAGCAGCCGCATCCACGCTGACGGCTCGGTGGCGATCGCCGTGCCGGCGCAGCGCGCGCTGTCGTGGCAGCAGACCCACCCGGACGGCACGCCGGTGGTCCGCGAGCGCTTCTGGCTGACGCTGCAGCCCGGTGAGATCCGCACCTGCGACGGCTGCCACGGCGTCAATCGAGCCGGTCAGGCGGGCCAGCCCCCGGCCGCCAACACGCCAGCGGCGCTGACCGCACTGTTGCAGCACTGGCGCGACGCCAACGGCGGGCCGCTGTTCCGCCACGGCTTCGAGGCGCCATGAGCTCAGCCCCGTCGCTGTTGCCGCTCTGGATACTGCTCGGCGGGCTGTCGGCCGGCATCGGGCTCAGCCTGTTCACCCAGGCCATGCTCAGTCGCGCGCTCGGCTGGCCCGCACTCGCCGCCCGCTACCGCCAAGTCGGGCCGTGGCCGCCCGGCGTGCGCTGGTACGCCGGCTGCACGCTGCAGCGCCGCCGCGGCACGCTGACCCGGATGGTGGATATCGGCTGCACCGCCGACACCGTCTGCTTCCGCCCACGCTTCTGGATTCCGCGCCTGCCCGGCCTGGCCGTGCCGGTGACGGCCCTGCGCCCGATCGACGCCGTCCGTGGCCTGCTCGGTGATGGCCTGCGTATGCAGCTCGACGGCGAGGAGACCTTGCTGTCCGGGCCACCGGCCCTGACGCTGGACCCGCTGTTTCGCGGCAGTTGAGGGATGCTCGACCGGTCGAGGTAACGGTCGCGCGGCGGTCTCGACGTCCACCGATTGGCGGCGCCGCGTCGCGGACTGCTCAGTCGCTACCGTCGACCACGACCCGATCGCGGCCCTCGTTCTTGGCCCGATACATCGCCGCGTCAGCGCGGGACAGCCAGTCGGCCCAGCCGTCGCCGGAGCGCAGCTGGGTGCCGCCGATCGAGACCGTGACCGGCCCGCCGATGCCGCCGAGCGACTCCTGCACCGCGCGATGCAGCTTGTGCAGCACGACCTCCATCTGCTGATGGTCGGTGTCGCGCATCAGCAGCACGAACTCCTCGCCGCCCATCCGGAACAGCTGGTCGCTCCTGCGGGTGCGCTGGCGCAGCAGTTCGACAAAGTCGACCAGCACCTGATCGCCCGCTTCGTGGCCGTAACGGTCGTTGATGCTCTTGAAGTGGTCCAGATCGAAGACCGCCAGACTGAAGGCGGTGCGATCCCGCCGGTGGATGGCGATGCTGCGCTCCAGTTCGAGCTCCATCGCGCGCCGGTTGGCACAGCCGGTCAGTGCGTCCTGCGACGCCAGCGACTCCAGCCGCTCGCGCTGGGTGGCGGTGACGTAGGCGAAGATGTAGGTGTAGACCATCACCAGCGTGCTGGTGACGATGAAGGAAATCCGGTCGTGCAGCGAAATGTAGCTGCCCGGATTCATCCAGACCGCCACCAGGAGCACCGTGTTGGCCACCAGCGCCACGCGGCGACTGGTCAGGAAGAAATTGGTGACCAGCACCACGAAGACCCAGAACAGCCCGTGGTGACCGAACAGCACCGTGATCAGCATCGATGCCGCGGTGTTGCAGATCACCATGAACAGGCCGCCCTTGCGGGTATCGCCGGTAATCCAGGCGTGCAGCACCGCCGTGCTGATCCCGACCACGACCACGGCATCGGCCAGACCGACAAGCAGCTCGCCGGTGGCAAATCGGTACACGGCGAAAGGCAGGATACCGACCACCGCCGACATGCCGAACAGCGTCAGCACGGCCAATTGGAAATCGCGCTTCAGGCGCTCCAGCATGTCGGGTCAGGCTGAACTTGGGGACAGGCTTGAACTCTATCCCCAATCCGCCACCTCACAGACGCTTCATGCCGCCCAAAGGCAACGTTTTGTGTATCGCGACAGGCCGGCTCCGCAGTCACCGGAGCCAGCCCGGGCTCGACCCGTGCAGCATCAGAGCGAGGTCAGATAGGGCACGGCGCGCAACGGCCGCGGCGTCCAGCGCACCATCGCCCCGTTCTCGCGCAGACGCGGGTCGTTGCGCAGCCGGACGAAGCCGGCGCGGTCGGCGACCAGCAACTCTTCCAGCTTGGCGTCGACGATCTGCAATTGCGCGTTGCTGCCGGGCGGGAAACTGAACTCGATGCCGGCAACCCGACGTCCAGCCAGGGCCGGCTCGACGGCGCCCAGCGCCTGCTGGGCCTGGTCGATGCCCTCGGCGAGCGCCGTGTAGGACAAGCCGTCACCATCACCGAGATCGATCTCGAAGGACACGTTGACGCTCAGGCTGCCGCGCGGTTGATTGCTGCGGACAGGCGGGTTCTCGGCCAGCAGCGCCTCGGTCATCGGAAACTCGACGCGTCCGTCGGCGGCCGGCGTCAGCTCGATCACGCCGCTGGCGGCATGGATGCTGACCCGGATGTCGCCGGGCGGGACGGCAGCGCTCTTGCTGACGATCCGCTGCACCGGCTTCAGTCGGCTGTAGCCGGCCAGCTTGAGGCTGGGCGACAGCGCACCGTACAGCGCGCGATAGGGCGTTTCGCCGCCGGATTGGGCGGCGAGCGGCGCGCTGGCCAGCACGGCCAACAGCAGTAGCGTGGCGGTCAGTGATCGGAGGCGGTTCATGCGAAGCGCAGCGGGCTGTAGGGCGCGGGATCGACGTGGGGCGCAAGGCCGGCGATCAGTTCGGCGACGAGACGGCCGGTGCCGGCGCTCATCGACAGCCCCAGCATGCCATGACCGAAGGCGAGGAAGACGTTCTTGAGCTTCGGCGAGCGGCCGATCACCGGCAACTCGTCGGCCATCATCGGCCGGAAGCCGGTCCACGGCCGGCCACTCTCGACCGGCAGGGGCGTCTCGACGAAGCGCTGCCAGCCGCGCGACAAGGCGTCCAGTCGGGCGCGGTTGAGGGAATCGTCGTAGCCGGTGAACTCCATCGTGCTGCCGAGCCGCACTTCCTCGCCCCACGGCGTGTAGCAGACCGACACGTCCTTCAGCAGGATCGAGGCATCCGGCAGGCCGGGCGGGCGCCGCATGGTGATCGAGTAGCCCTTGCCGGGCACCAGCGGCGGATCGACGCCGGTATCGGCGGCCAGCGCCCGCGACCAGACCCCCATCGCCAGCACCACCTTGTGCGCCTTCATCGGACCCTGACTGGTGGCCACGCCGGACACCTTGTCGCGCTCGCGCAGGAAGCCCTGCACCGTCACGCCCTCGACGATCTCGACGCCGATCCGCCGGCAGGCGGCCGCCCAGCCCTCGCAGAGCCGGCCCGGATGCAGGTACGCATCGCCCGGCGCATCCAGCCCGCCGATCACGCTGTCGCGCAGGCCCGGGAAGCGTGCCTGCAGCTGGCTGCGCGACAACACCGTGTAATTCAGGCCGAACGGCCGCATCGCCTCGTGGGCGGCAATCTCGCTGTCGAGCAGATGCTGCGACAGGTAGGCAGTCAGGGTGCCGGACGGCTGGTAGTCGCAGTCGATGTTGGCGTCGCGCAGCAGCCCATCCAGCAGGCCGCGCGTGGAGTTCAGCAGAGCGAGCTTGGCCGCCAGTGCGTGCCGCCAGTGCGATTTGCGGCAATTCAACGCGAAGCGCAGCAGCCAGGCCAGCAGCTCGCGATCGGCCTTCGGCGCGATCCGGAACGCCGCGGTCGGGTCCAGCAGCGATTGCAGGCCCTTGCGGACCATGCCGGGCCGGGTCAGCGGCGAGGCATGGCTCGGCGTGACCATGCCGCAATTGCCGAAGGACGCACCGGCGGCAATGTGCTGACGCTCCAGCAGCGTGACCTCATAGCCACCGTGGCGCAGATACCACGCGCACGCCAGCCCGACCAGCCCGCCGCCCACGACCACCACCTTGCCCACAGCGCTCTCCATGCCCGACGGCCAGCCGGCCGCACGGTCGATTATTCGCAGGCGCTGCGCGTGCTGTCAGCCGCCGGAGGTCCCGACGGCGGGTGCTCAGGCGACCGAGCTGCGCCAGGCGCGACCGGCAGCCGCGGTGGTCAGGAAATGCGCGCCGATGCTTTCGGAGCGGGCCAGCGCCGACTCGATGATCAGCCGGCAGACCTGGATGCGGTCCAGCGACCGGGCGCCGGGCAATAGACGGCGCTCCAGCACGTCGAGGTGGTCCAGCGCCTCCATCAGCCCGTCGACCGTGCGGATCACGCCGACATGGGCGGTCATGATCTGCCGCAGCTTCTGCTGCACCAGACGGTCACTGGCCGACGACATCTGCAGACTGCGGACGTTGCTGTCGTCCGGCGCCGGCACGTTGATGCCGCCTTGCCGCGACAAGCGGGAACCCAGCTCGCGACCGAAGGCGATCGCCTCCAACAGACCATTGCCGGCCAGCCGACCCGCGCCATGCACGCCAGTGCAGGCCACCTCGCCGATGGCGTAGAGCCCGGCCACCGAACTGCGCGAGTGCAGGTCGACCTTGACGCCGCCCATCGCATAGTGGGCGGCCGGCACGACCGGGATCAGATCCCGACGCGGATCGATGCCGAAGGCCATGCAGGCGCCAAACACCGTCGGGAACCGGTTCGGCAGCGTCGGCCCGATCATCCGGGCGTCCAGCCAGACCCGCTGGCCGCGATCCAGTGCCTGCTGGACCTCGCGGGCGACGGTCTCCCGTGGCGCCAGATCACCCTGCGGATGCAGGGCCATCAATCGCTGGCCGCCGTCGGTCAGCAACATCGCGCCGGCGCCGCGCACCGACTCGGAAATCAGCGGCAACTGGTCGGCATCCTGATTCATCCGCGGCGCCAATGCGGTCGGGTGGAACTGGATGAATTCGAGGTCGGCCAGTTCGGCGCCGGCCGCATGGGCCAGCGCCAGACCGCCGCCATCACACTCGACCGGATTGCTGGTGTGGCGATACAGCTGCCCCAGACCACCGGTCGCCAGTACGACGTGCGCGGAGAGCAGGTCGGTTTCGATCCCGCGGGCGTCGCGGACGCGGACACCGACGACGCGATTGCCGCACTTGCGCAGCCGGACCGCCTCGGTGAACTCGTGCAGCACCACGTTCGGACGCCGGGCCACGGCTTCGCGGAGCGCGCGCATCAGCTCGGCGCCGGTGGCGTCCCCGCCGGCATGGGCCACGCGCGGAAAGCTGTGCATCGCCTCGCGGGCCATCGCCAGACGACCCTGCACGCGATCGAAATGCACGCCGAGTTGGGTCAGCCAGTCGATCAGCTCGGGCGCCGACTCGGCCAGCCAGCGCGCCGCACTGCGCTGGTTCAATCGTCCACCAGCGGTGAGCGTGTCCAGCGCGTGCTGGCCGGTGGAATCCCCCGGGCCAACCGCCGCAGCGATGCCGCCCTGCGCCCAGCAGCTTGCGCCGTCCAGCCCGACCACCCCGCGGGTCACCACGGCGACGCGAGCGCCGGCGGCACCGAGCGCGAGGCTGAGGCCGGAGGCCCCACTGCCGATGACGATGATGTCGAAGCGTTCATTCATGGCCAGAACTTCCGCAAGTTACGATCTCGTTGCGATTCTGCGCCGATTGCCTCGGCGGCTGCGTGACGATGTTCGCACAAAGCAGGACGCGCTACGTCAGCTTGTGACGCAACCTGCAGTCACGGCTTGACGCCAACCGCGATCCTCGCCGCCAGGCGACGCGGGTTTCGCCCGCCAGCGACACGCGGCCCCGCTAAGCTCTGCAGCATGAACTCCGCACACCCTGCACGCATTGCCATCGTCGGCTCCGGGATCGCCGGCGCCGGCAGTGCCTGGCTGCTGTCGCGCCAGCATCACGTCACGGTCTATGAGGCCGAGGCGCGCTTCGGTGGCCATACCGACACGCATGACCTGCAGCTGGACGGACGCCATTACGCGGTCGACACCGGCTTTATCGTTTTCAACGACCATCACTACCCGCTGCTGACGCGCCTGTTCAACGAGCTGGGCGTGCCCTCGCAGCCGACCGTGATGAGTTTCGGAATCCGCCACGAGGGCACCGGTCTCGAATACAACGCGACCGACCTCGACCGGCTGTTCGTGCAACGGCGCAACCTGTTCAAGCCGCGCTTCCTGCGGATGGTCTACGACATCACCCGCTTCTATCGCGAGGCGCCTGCCCTGCTCGACGGTGAGGGTGTCGGCCCGACGCTGGGCGAGTACCTCGAACGACATCGCTACGGCCCCGGCTTCATCGAGGATCATCTGGTGCCGATGACCAGCGCGCTGTGGAGCAGCCCGTCGCGGCAGGTGCTCAGCTTTCCGGCGCGGTATCTGGTGCAGTTCATGGCCAACCACCAGATGCTCTCGCTGGGCGAGCGGCATCCGTGGCGAGTGGTGACCGGCGGCTCCAGCCGTTATCACGAGAAACTGCGCGCCGCCACCCGCGCCGACTGGCGGATGGCCACGCCGGTGACCGCCGTCCGCCGCGATGCCGAGGGGGTCACGGTCGTGACCCCGGCCGGCGAAGCCCGTCACGATCATGTGGTGTTTGCCTGCCACAGCGATCAGGCGCTGGCGATCCTCGGGCCCGCAGCCACCCCGGCCGAGCGCGAAATCCTCGGGGCGATCCGCTATCAGGCCAACGAGACCATCCTGCACACCGACAGCTCGATCCTGCCGCGCGATCGCCGCGCCTGGGCCAGCTGGATGGGCCATGTGCCGGCCACGCCGGGCGCCGACTGCACGGTCAGCTACATCATGAACCTGCTACAGAGCATCGACAGCCCGACCGACTTCATCGTGTCGCTGAACATGACCCAGCGGATCCAGCCGGAGCGGATCCTGCGGCGGCGGCAGTATCAGCATCCGGTGTACACGCCGGAATCGGTGGCGGCACAGGCGCGACACGGCGAGATCAGCGGCCGCAACCATAGCTCGTACGCCGGCGCCTACTGGGGCTGGGGCTTCCACGAGGATGGCCTGCGCTCGGCAGTACGGGTCGCCGAGGGCCTGGGTGTGCGCTGGTGAGCGACGCGGAAGCTGGCGACCTGGTCAGCGCGATCTATCGCGGCCACGTGCAGCACCGGCGTTTCTGGCCGGCACCACATGCCTTCCGCTATCCGATCTTCCAGCTCTATCTGGACCTCGACGAACTGGACCGCGTCTTTGCCGGGCGTTGGCTGTGGTCCACCAATCGGCCGAATCTGGCCTGGTTTCGCCGCGCCGACTATCTGGGCCCGATCGAGCTGCCGCTGAAGGAGGCGGTTCGCGCGCGGATTGCCGAAGCCGGGTTGCCGGTACCGACCGGACCGATCCGGCTGCTCACGCATCTGCGTTACTTCGGCTATGTGCAGAACCCGGTCAGCTTCTACTACTGCCACGCCGCCGACGGCGCCCTGCACACGATCGTCGCCGAGATCACCAACACCCCGTGGGGCGAGCGCCACGCCTACGTGCTGCCGCTGGCCGACGCGCTGCGGGCCGGCTCGGCCTGGCGTTTCGACTTCGACAAGCGCTTTCACGTCTCGCCCTTCCTGCCGATGGACCGGCAGTACGACTGGCGCTTCACGACCCCGGGCGAGTCACTGACCATCCACATGGAAGTCCGCGACGCCAGCACCGAAGCCGGCAGCGGTCACGGTCCGGTACAATTCGACGCCTCGCTGGCCCTGCGACGGAAGCCGATCAGCGCTGGCACGCTCGCCCGTTGCCTGCTTCATTACCCGCCGATGACCTTTGCAGTCGCCGCCCGGATCTACTGGAACGCGCTGTTGATTCGGTTCAAACGCAATCCCTTCTACGCTAACCCGAAGACGTCGTCGACCGGCCACTGAGGGCCCGGCGACGTTGCCTGCCGAAACCGCCGACACCGCCAACGACCGCCGATGAATCCCGAACTGCCCTGGCCCGAGAAAATCCGCACGGTCCCCGCTCTGACCATCCCGGACGTCGATGGCTTCTTCCGCCGGCGAGTCTTCGCCCTGCTCACCCAGCTGACCGAGTGCGAGCTGACCGTGATCGAAGCCGGCCACGCCTGGCGCTTCGGTGACAGTGCCGGTCCCGCGCCCCTGAAAGCCACGTTGCACATCCGCGATCCGGAGCTGTACCGGCAACTCGTGACCGGCGGCAGCGTTGGCGTCGCCGAGGCCTACATCAGCGGCGACTGGGTCGCCGACGATCTGGTCGCGCTGGTGCGGATCTTCGTCCGCAACCGCGCCCTGCTCGACCGGATGGAGGGCGGACTGGCCAGCGTCGGCGCGTGGGCGCTGGCGCAGTGGCACCGCTTCCGCCGCAACACCCGCGACGGTGCGCGGAAGAACATCGCCGCGCATTACGATCTCGGTAATGCGATGTTCGAGCTGTTTCTCGACCGCACGATGATGTACAGCTCGGCGATCTACACGCACGAGGACGAATCGCTGGAGACCGCCCAGCTGCGCCGCCTCGACCGGATCTGCCAGAAGCTGGATCTCAAGCCCGGCATGTCGCTGGTCGAGATCGGCACCGGCTGGGGCGGTTTCGCGCTGCACGCCGCCCAGCATTACGGCGCCCATGTCACCACGACCACGATCTCCGCCGAGCAGTACCAGCGCGCGCGCGAGCGGGTCGCCGAAGCCGGGCTGACTGACCGCGTCAACGTGGTCATGCAGGATTACCGCGACCTGCGCGGTGAATACGACCGGCTGGTCTCGATCGAAATGATCGAAGCGATCGGCCACCAGTATCTGGGCGCCTATTTCAACCAGGTCTCGCGGCTGTTGAAACCGGATGGTCTCGCGCTGATCCAGGCCATCACTATCGAGGACCACCGCTACGAAGTGGCGCTGAAGGCGGTGGACTTCATCAAGCGCTACATCTTCCCGGGCAGCTTCATTCCGTCGATCAGCGCGATGCTGTCGGCAGCAGCCGGCTCCGGCGATCTCAAGCTGAGCCATCTGGAAGACATCGGCCCGTCCTACGCACTGACGCTGCGGGCCTGGCGGCAGCGCTTCCACGGCAACGAGGCCAAGATCCGCGAACTGGGCTACAGCCCGGAGTTCGTTCGCCAGTTCGACTACTACTTCGCCTATTGCGAGGGCGGCTTTCTGGAACGCTCAATCGGGGATGTGCAAATGCTGCTGGCCAAACCGCGCAACGTCCGCCGTCAGTATCTGCCGGACCTGAAACCCAGCATATGAACCCGATCCTGGTCAACGTCGTTCTCTTCCAGATGACCTGGCTCGGTTTCGTTGCCGGTGCCGGGCAGCAATCGTGGTGGTGGGGCCTGATCCCGCTGGCGATCCTGCTGGTCTGGCAGCTGCCACGCTCGGCCTGGCGCAAGGCCGATCTGCAGCTGATCGGCATCGCTGTCGGACTCGGGGTGATCTTCGACACCGCCATCCTGCAGGCCGGCCTCGTGGTCTATTCCAGTCCCTTCCCGTGGCGCGAGCTGGCGCCGCTGTGGATGGTCGGCCTGTGGGTGGGCTTCGCGCTGACCTTGAACCACTCGATGCGCTGGTTCGCCGGCAAGCCGCTGGCTTCGGTGCTGTTCGGCTTCATTGGCGGCGCGCTGGCCTACTTCATCGCCGGACGGACCTGGCATGCGGTGACCTTCGTCGGCGATCTGTGGCCGACCCTCGCGGTGATCGGCGCGGGGTGGGCGGTGCTGACGCCGCTGCTGGTCGGGCTGGCCGAGCGGCTGCGCGGCACGGCGCCGGCGGCCGGAGGCGGGGCATGACCCTCGGCTTTTTCGCAGCCGATGTCGCGGTGGTCTGGGCCGCGTCGGCAATCGTCATGACGGCGGCGTTCCTGTGGCAGTACCGCACCCGCAACGCCGGCATGGTCGACGCGATGTGGGCCGGCCTGCTGGCCTGCGCGGCGCTCTATTACAGCGCCACCGGCGAGGGTGCGCTGCTGCCGCGCCTGCTGGTCGGCGTGCTGGGCTCGATCTGGGGCTTCCGCCTGTCGCTGCACGTGATGTCGCGGGTGCTGCACGAATCCGAGGACGGCCGCTACGCCTTCCTGCGTCAGCACTGGCAGGACAACCAGCTGAAATTCTTCCTGTTTTTCCAGGCCCAGGCCGTCCTGGTCGTGCTGTTCTCGATCCCCTTCTGGATCGCGGCACAGAACGATGTGGCGGCCCTGACGCTGCCGATCGTGATCGGCGTGGTCGTCTGGTGCGTGGCACTGTCCGGCGAGGCGATCGCCGATTTCCAGCTGCAGCGCTTCCGCCGCAGCAGCCGGAATGCCGGCCGCACCTGCCGCGAAGGTCTCTGGCGTTATTCGCGACACCCGAACTATTTTTTCGAGTGGCTGCACTGGTTCGCCTACGTCGGCATCGCTGCCGGCTCGCCGATCTGGGCCTGGTCGCTGATCGGCCCGGTGCTGATGCTGGTGACGCTCAACTGGATCACCGGAATTCCGTTCTGCGAGGCGCAATCGCTGCGCTCGCGCGGCGAGGACTACCGGCGTTACCAGCAGGAAACCAGCCGATTCTTCCCCTGGTGGCCGCGGCTGCGCGGCTGACCTCCACCGCGGGCCGCGTTCGGCCCGCCTGCTCCGCGGCCAGACCGGCCGCCGATGGAACCTCCCGATGAACCTGACCGACCTCGCCGAACGCGGCCTGCTGCCCGACGCCCTGATCCGCTACGGCATCCGCCGGCTCTGCCGCGAACGCCTGACGCAGGAGTACGCCGGCGACTGGCAGGCCCGCAAGCAGCAGCGCATCGACGCGCTGAAGGCCGCGCCGATCGCGATCGAGACCGCCAAGGCCAACGAGCAGCACTACGAAGTGCCGCCGCCGTTCTTCGTCAACTGCCTCGGGCCGCGGCTGAAGTATTCGAGCTGCTTCTATCCGACCGGCCGCGAGTCGCTGGCCGAGGGCGAGGAGGCGATGCTGGCGCTGTACGGCGAGCGCGCCGGACTGGCCGACGGCATGGACATCCTCGAACTCGGCTGCGGCTGGGGTTCGCTGACCTTGTGGATGGCCGAGCATTTCCCGAAGGCGCGGATCACCGCGGTATCGAACTCGGCGCCGCAACGCCAGTTCATCGAGGCCCGCGCCCGCGAGCGCGGCTTGTCGAACGTCACGATCCTGACCCGCGACGCCAACGTGCTGGAGCTGCCGGCAGCGAGCTTCGACCGGGTGGTGTCGATCGAGATGTTCGAGCACCTGAAGAACTACCGGACGCTGTTCGAGCGCATCCATCGCTGGCTGCGTCCGGGCGGCGCGCTGTTCGTGCACATCTTCTGCCACCGCGAGGTGATCTATCCCTTCGAGGTCGACGGCGACAACGACTGGATGGCGCGCTACTTCTTCACCGGCGGCCAGATGCCATCGCTGGACACCTTCAGCCACTTCCAGGAGCACCTGAAGCTGGAACAGACCTGGGACCTGCCGGGCACGCACTACGAGCGCACCAGCAACCAGTGGCTGGAACTGACCGACCAGAACCGCGCCGCGATCCTGCCGGTCTTCGAACAGACCTACGGCAAGGCCGACGCCGCCCGCTGGCTGCAGCGCTGGCGGATGTTCTACATGGCCTGCGCCGAGCTGTTCGGCTACGACGCCGGCAAGGAATGGCGGGTCGGCCACTACCGGTTTCGCCGACCCTGATCCGGATGCCGCCGCTCAATCGGGCGGCGTCAGACCCAACCGTCGCTCGACCAGCTTCAGCGCGATGATCGCCTCGGCGATCCCGCGCTGCAGCGCGTAGTGCCAGCCGGCCTTGCCGTCCAGCAGGCCGCGCTGCACCGTCAGGCAGTACAGCGGCACCAGCCACGGCGTCACGAACATCAGGCGCCGCGCCTTGGCCTGCCAGCGCAGGCTCGCCCACGGCGCTACCTGCAAGGTGGCCGCTTCCTGTGTCGCGTACTTGTCCTGCGAGGCCAGCCAGCGCGCCAGCGACTTGCGATCGTCGTGGATGGCCCAGTGCCGCAGTGCCTCCACCCGACCGTCGACGGCCACGCGATGGCCATGGCCCAGCATGTAATAGCGCGCGCCCTCGACCCGGTGCAGCATGACCCGCGGCGGATACAGCGCGCCCCGCAGCAGCTGCCCATGCACGCTCCAGCGAAAGCCGATCTGGAAGCCGGCCACCGCGTCGGCCGGCGACAGCGCGTCGATTTCCGCCGCCAGCGGGTCGGGAATCCGGTAGTCGGCGTCCATCGACAGCACCCACGGCGTGTCGATCGCCGCCAGCCCGGCCTGACACTGGCGGGCGAAGTCGTCGAACTTGCGGTGCAGCACGACGATCCGCGGATCAGCCGCGAGCAGGTCCAGCGTGCCGTCGGTGCTGCCGCTGTCCATCACCACGATGCGCCGGGCCCAGCGTAGCCCTGCCAGCGTCCGCGCGAGATTGTCGATCTCGTTGTAGGTGATCAGCAGCGGGGTGACCGCGGCGAGGAAACCGGTCATCCGGCGGACTCAGCGCGGCGGCTGGCGATACCAGCGCCAGGCCGTGTCGATGATCGAATCCAGCGCGATGTGGCGCGGCTCCCAGCCGAGCCATTCGGTGGCCGCCCCCGGCGCCGCCACCAGCGTCGGCGGATCGCCGGCCCGACGCGGCGCCTGCCGGATCGGGACGGTCCGGCCGGTCACCCGCGCGACCGCGTCCAGCACTTCGCGGATGCTGAAGCCGCGGCCGACCCCGAGGTTGCAGGCCTGGAAGCCGGCAGCCTCGGTCCGCGCGATCGCCAGCACGTGCGCCTGCGCCAGATCCTCGACATGCACGTAGTCGCGCACGCAGGTGCCATCCGGCGTCGGCCAGTCGTCGCCGTAGACCTCCAGCACCTCGCGGTCGCCGGCGGCGGCGGCCAGCGCCAGCGGGATCAGATGCGTCTCCGGCTCGTGCGCCTCGCCGATCTCGCCGTCCGAGTCAGCGCCGGCGGCGTTGAAATAGCGCAGCGCCACGGCCGCGAAACCGTAGGCCGCACAGAAGTCGCGCAGCATCTGCTCGCAATGCAGCTTGCTGTGGCCGTAGGGATTGACCGGCTGCTGCGGCGTATCGATGCCGATCGGCACCACCCGCGGAATGCCGTAGGTCGCGCAGGTCGAGGAAAACACAATGCGCCGCACCCCTTGGCGGCGCATCTCCGACAGCAGGGACAGCGTCCCGCCCACGTTGTTGTCGTAATACAGCTGCGGGTCGGTCACCGACTCGCCGACATAGGCCCTGGCGGCGAAGTGCATCACCAGTTCCGGCCGATGCTCGACGAAGGCCCGCGCCAGCCGGTCGCGATCGCGCAGATCGCCCTCGACCAGCGGCCCCCAGCGCACCGCCCAACGATGACCGGTGCTCAGATTGTCGTAGACCACCGGCTCATGACCCGCCGCCGCCAGCGCCTTGCAGGCGTGGCTGCCGACATAACCCGCACCGCCCGTTACCAGAATCTTCACAGCAGCCACCAGGTCGCAAGTCCGAGGAAGACGCCCATGCTGACCACATCGGTCGCGGTCGACAGGAAAATGGTCGATGCGGTCGCCGGATCGGCGCCGAGTCGGCGCAGCACCAGCGGCACGCCGGCACCGAAGATGCCGCTGGCGGTGCAGGACACGGTCATCGCGGCCAGCGTGATCAGCGACAGCTGCACCGCGCTGTCAGCGTGCTGGCCGGCGGCATAAACAAACATGCCGGTAGCGGCGATCAGACCGACGAAGAAGCCGTTCAACGCCCCGAGCCAAGCCTCCTTGGCGACCAGCGGCAGCCAGTGCTGCGCCCGTTCCTCGCCCAGCGTCATCCCGCGCAGCACCACCGCCAGCGCTTGCGAGCCGGTGTTGCCGCATTGCCCGGCCAGCACCGGCAGAAAGGCCGCCAGCAGGACGATGCTGTTGACCGTGTCCTGGAAGAAGCCGACCACCGCACCCGCCAGAAAAGCCGTGATCAGGTTCAGCTGCAGCCACGGATGCCGGAAGCGGAAGCTGCGCCACCACGGCGTCGCCAGGCGCTCCTCCTGATCCACACCGACCATCGCACCGGCCTGGGCGCTGATCTGGAAGGCCTGCTCCTCGAACAGCTCCGGCCCACGGACGATCCCGAGCAGACGACCATCGGCGTCGCAGACCGGATAGACCGGGAAATGCCGGGTGACCACGTCGTGCATGGCCTGCAGCACCCCCGTCTCTGGCCGCAGCGAGAAGGGGTTGCGCAACATCACCGACTCCAGCGTGGCCGCCGGATCCGCAAACAGCAGATCGCGGAACGTCACCACGCCCAGCAGGCGGTGATTCGGGTCGACCACGAAGATGTAAGTCACCAGCACCTGCCGGACCACATCGCGCAGCACCAGCGTCGTGTCAGCGACCCGGGCTTCCGGGCGAAACGCTGCAGGTGCGCGGTCCAGCAACCGCCCGATGCTGTCCATCGGGTAGCGCTCGCGCAGCTCCCACGCATCGGTCTGGCTGGCCGCCGCCGCCCGCGCGATCGACAGGCGGCGCGGCTCCGGAAAATGCGCCAGGATGGTCGCGGCGCGGGCCGGGCCCAGCTGACACAGGAAGGCCGCGACCTCCTCGTCGCTGTGCCGTTCCAGCTGGCCGACCGCACCCAGAGTGTCGAGTTGGCGGACGCTGTCGAGATCCGGTTCTTCTTCGCGCATCGGTCCCGTCACCCTGGAGAATCCGTCGATTGTGGGCAGGGCCGGAAGGTCAAGGCAATCCGGCTGAACTTGCTGCAAGGGTGGCATCCGGCCGACATGCGGTGCACGCTAGCGCGTCCAGCAGCGGCGCCTGCCGCTACGATTGATCGGCCCCGGGGAAGCACCAGATGGCAAACGCGCGTACCCGCTTCGACACGATCCAGGCCTACATACTGCGCGCGCACCCGAGCGTCAGCAGCGGCTCACTGTACAACCGACCGGCCTTGCTGCTGCACGGCCAGCCATTTGCGTTTTTCTGCTTCAACGCGATGGCGTTCCGGCTGCATGGGCGCCTGCTGCTGCAGGCTCAGGTGCTGCCGGGGGCTCGCGGTTTCGATCCACTGAATCCGGAACGCCACATGCCGGGCTGGGTGCTGGTGCCGGAACAGCACTTCCTGCGCTGGGACCGCTTCACGGTCGAGGCCCTGCGCTGCACGAACGAGGCCATCGACGGCCGGTTCAGCTTCGCGGCACTGTCCTACGCGCCACCGGCACCGCCAACGCCGCCGGCCCCACCGTCAACGCCCAGCTCGCTGGTCGACCGATTCAAGCGCGCGTTTTCCAGCCTGAGCTGGACCACCTCCAGACCCGGAGACCCGGTGCGATGAGCAGTCAACTCCCCGATCACGGCGCCGGCGGCACCCCGGGCGGCGTCGGTACCTTCCTGTGGGGCATGGGTCTGATGGTCACCGGTGCCTACCTGCTGACCCAGCAGGTGCAGGTGTCCAGCGGACCGTGGATGATCTGGGGCTACAACGCCTTCGGCATGTCGCTGATTCCACTGATCATCGGCCTCGGCCGGGTCAGTTTCGACGGTGACAGCTGGTGGGGCTGGGGGCTGGTGGGCGGCGGCCTGCTGATCATCTTCGCCGGCATCATCAGCAATCTGCACATCTATTTCCGACCAACCAGCCTGTTCAACACACTGGTCATGCTGACGCTGATCGCGGTGGGAACCGGACTGGTCGTCAAGGCGATTCATCCCTTCCTCGAAAAAGCCGAGCGAGCGCAGAAGCGCCAGCGCTGATGCGCACCCGATTGACCCCGCCCGCGGTCACGCTGGCCGCGGATGGCCTGCTGGCCAATCTGGACTACGCCGACCGCTACGGCAGCGTCGACGGCCCGGACGCGCAGGCCGAGGGGGTATTTCTCGGCGGCTGCCATCTACCGGCCGATTGGGCGCATCGACGCCAGTTCCGACTGCTGGAGCTGGGCTTCGGCGCCGCCACGAACTTTCTCGCGACCTGGGCCGCCTGGCGGGCAGACCCTGCGCGGCCGGCGACGCTGGATTACCTCGCCATCGAGGCGCATCCACTGCCGGCCGCGACGCTGGCCGGCGCCCATGTCGGTCGACGCCACGCCCGCGCCGCGGCCAGCCTGGCCGAACGGCTGCCGCCGGCGCTGGGCGGCGTCCACCTGGTCGAACTGGAAGGTGGCCGAGTTCGGCTGCTCCTGATCTATGCCGAGGTGGCCGAGGCGCTGGCAGAACTGAGCGAGCCGGTCGACGCGGTCTATCTGGACGGCTTTGCGCCAGCGCGCAATCCGGCGATGTGGACGCCCGAGGTCCTGGGCGGAGTCCGGCGCCTGCTGGTGCGGCGCGGTCGGCTGGCGACCTACGCCGCCACCGGCGCGCTGAAGCGCGCGCTGGCTGCCTTGGGCTTCGAGGTCGAGAAACGGCCCGGCTTCGGCCGCAAGCGCGAATGCCTTGCCGCACAACTCATGCACCAGCGCGTTCCCGCGGAGCCATCAACGCCGCCGAAGCAAGTCCATGTCGTCGGTGCCGGGATCGCCGGCCTCGCGATCACCAGCGCGCTGCTGCGCACCGGGCTGGCGGTGCGCCTGTACGAACAGGCGCCGCGCCCGGCGAGCGCGGCCAGTCGACACCGTGCGGTACTGCTGCACCCGCCGATCGGGCCCGAGGGTGATCTGGATGTGGCGCTGAAGCAGCACGCGCTGCTGGCCGCGCTGCGGCAGTTGCGTACGCTGGGCCTGAAACCACAGCCAGCCGGCGTGCTGCAGCGGCTGCCGGGCGAGCAAGCCGCCGCCTGGGCGGCCGGGCTGCCGGAGGCCTGGGCACAAACCCGCGCCGAGGGCCTGTGGCTGCCGATGGGCGGCGTGCTGGATGCCGAGGCGCTGCAGGCCGCGCTGATCCACCGGCTCGGCGCGCGGTTGCGTTGCGGCGTCCACGTGTCGGCGAGGGACCTCGACGCCTGGACCGCCGCCGGGGATGCGGTGGTGCTGGCCACCGGTGCCGCCGCGCTGCCCGTCGATGTCGCGCTGCCGCTGCGCGCCCTGCGCGGTCAGTGGGCACAGATCTCGGTCCGCGAGGGACCGAGGCATGCCGTGGTCGACGAGGGCTATCTGCTGCCGCTGGCGGACGGACAGGCGGTGATCGGCAGCACCCATGCGATCGACGACCGCGACCTGCGTCCGCGCGAGGCCGATCGTGAGCGGCTGCTGGCCAAAGCCGCGCGACTCGGCGCGGTCGAGCTGCAGCACATTGCCGAGGGCGTGGGCCTGCGGGCAGTGACCGTCGATCGCCGCCCGCTGATCGGCGCCCTGCCCGGCCCCGGCTGGGAGCGGCAGGGCTGGCCTGCCCCGCGCCCCGGGATGCTTGCGGCGCTGGGACTCGGCTCGCGCGGCTACAGCTACGCCTTTCTGGCCGCGGACCTGATCAGCGCGCAGCTGACCGGCCGGGTGCCGGCGCTGCCGCGCCGGCTGCTGGAGGCCATCGATCCGCGTCGGTTCCGTCGCCGCTGATCACGCACGCTCGCTGCGGAACACCAGCTCGCCGCCGCGGGCGTCGACGATCACGCGCTCGCGCGGTGCGTAGCGACCGGCCAGCACTTCACGCGCGAGCGGATTCTCGATCAGCGACTGGATCGCCCGCTTCAGCGGCCGCGCCCCGTAGACCGGGTCGAAGCCGTAGCGGCCGAGCACATCCAGCGCGTCGTCGCTGACCTCGAAACCGAGTTCCCGCTCCTTCAGCCGCTTCGCAAGCCCGGCGAGCTGCAGCTTGGCGATCTCGCGGATGTGCGATCTGGCCAGCGGGTGGAACACGACCATCTCGTCGAGCCGGTTGATGAACTCCGGACGGAAGTGCTGCTGCACGACTTCGAACACGGCGTTCTTCATCCGCGCGTAGTTGTCGGTGCCGGCCAGCTCCTGGATCTGCTGCGAGCCGAGGTTGCTGGTCATCACGATGATCGTGTTGCGGAAGTCCACCGTCCGGCCCTGGCCGTCGGTCAGGCGGCCGTCGTCGAGCACCTGCAGCAGCACGTTGAAGACGTCGTGGTGAGCCTTCTCGACCTCGTCGAGCAGGACCACCGAGTACGGCCGACGACGGACGGCTTCAGTCAGATAGCCACCTTCCTCGTAACCGACATAGCCCGGCGGCGCCCCGATCAGTCGGGCGACCGAGTGCTTCTCCATGAACTCGCTCATGTCGATGCGGACCAGCGCATCGACCGTGTCGAACAGGAACACCGCCAGCGCCTTGCAGAGCTCGGTTTTGCCGACGCCGGTGGGGCCGAGGAACAGGAAGGAGCCATTCGGCCGGTTCGGATCGGACAGGCCGGCTCGCGAGCGGCGAATCGCGTCGGACACCGCCCGCACCGCCTCGTCCTGGCCGATCACGCGACGATGCAGTTCGTCCTCCATCCGCAACAGCTTGTCGCGCTCGCCTTCGAGCATCTTGCTGACCGGGATGCCGGTCCAGCGGCTGACGACCTCGGCGATCTCCTCGGCGGTGACCTTGTTCGAGAGCAGCTGGAAGCCCTGCTGCTGAGTGCGGCGGACTTCCTCCAGCTGCTTCTCCAGCGCAGGGAGCTGGCCGTACTGCAGCTCGCTCATCTTCGCGAAATCCTGCCGGCGCTGAGCGGCCTCCATCTCGACGCGCAACGCCTCAATGGCCTCCTTGACCTGCGTCTCGCCGGAAACCGCGCCCTTCTCGGCCTTCCAGATTTCCTCCAGGTCGGCCAGCTCGCGGGACAGCTTGGTGATCTCGGCTTCCAGCAGCGCCAGTCGCTCGCGTGATGCTGCGTCGGTCTCCTTCTTCAGCGCCTCGCGCTGGATCTTCAGCTGGATCAGCCGCCGGTCCAGCCGATCCATCTCCTCCGGCTTCGAATCCATCTCCATGCGGATCCGGCTGGCGGCTTCGTCCATCAGGTCGATGGCCTTGTCCGGTAGCTGGCGGTCGGTGATGTAGCGATGCGAGAGCGTAGCCGCGGCCACCACCGCCGGGTCGGTGATCTCGACCTTGTGATGCAGGGCGTAACGCTCCTTCAGGCCGCGCAGGATCGCGATCGTGTCCTCGACGCTGGGTTCGCCGACAAACACCTTCTGGAAGCGGCGTTCCAGCGCGGCATCCTTTTCGAGGTACTTGCGGTACTCGTCGAGCGTCGTGGCGCCGATGCAGTGCAGCTCGCCACGGGCAAGCGCGGGCTTGAGCATGTTGCCGGCGTCCATCGCCCCCTCGGCCTTGCCGGCGCCGACCATCGTGTGCAGCTCGTCGATGAACAGGATGATCTGGCCCTCCTGCTTGGAGAGCTCATTGAGCACGGCCTTGAGCCGCTCCTCGAACTCGCCGCGGAACTTGGCACCGGCAATCAGCGCGCCCATGTCCAGTGCCAGCACCCGCTTGCCACGCAGCCCTTCCGGCACCTCGCTGTTGATGATCCGCTGCGCCAGCCCCTCGACGATCGCGGTCTTGCCGACGCCGGGCTCACCGATCAGCACCGGATTGTTCTTGGTGCGGCGCTGCAACACCTGGATGCAGCGGCGGATTTCTTCGTCACGACCGATGACCGGATCGAGCTTGCCCTTCTCGGCGCGGGCCGTCAGATCGACGCAATACTTGTCCAGCGCCTGCCGGTTCTCCTCGGCGTTCGGGTCGGCAACCTTGTCACCACCGCGCACCGCGTCGATCGCACGCTCCAGACCAGCCTTGCTGGCGCCGCAATCCCGCAGCAACCGGCCGAAATCACCCTTGTCCTCGATTGCGGCCAGCAGAAACAGCTCGCTGGCAATGAACTGATCGCCGCGCTGCTGCGCCAGCTTGTCGGTCAGATTCAGGAGCCGAACGAGGTCATTGCCGAGCGAGACCTGACCGTCGTTGCCGCGCACTTTGGGCAGGCGTTCCAGCATCTCCTGAGTGCGGCGCTCCAGCTCACGGACATTGGTACCAGCCTGGGTCAGCAGCACGCGCGCGGCACCGGCCGGGTCGGCGAGCAAGGCGGCCAACAGGTGGCTCGGCTCGATCAGGTTGTGGTCGCGGCCAACCGCCAGGCTCTGCGCCTCGCTGAGGGCCTGCTGGAAACGGGAAGTGAACTTGTCCATGCGCATGGCGGCAGTGCTCCGCGTGTCGTCGATGTCGTCAATGTGGCATCGACCCGGCGGACTTCAATGCACTGCGACGGCATGCCGCGTTGTGTCGGTTTGCTGGCGGCGGACGTCATCGCAGGGCGCTATCGTCCGTCGGCCTGTCGCAATCGGAGAGCCCATGGCCGAAGACGCCCGCTATGACAAATCGGTGCGGCAGCTCAAGCTGGTCGCCTCGGCACTGCAATCCGGGCGTCTGGCCGCAGTCCGCCGATTGCTGAATTCGCTGACACCGGGCGAAATTGCCCGCGTGCTGGAGTCGCTGTCATTGGACCAGCGTCGAATCGCCTGGGGTCTGGTCGATCCGGACGACGATGGTGAAGTGCTGGTCCATGTGGCCGATGAGGTACGGACCAGCCTGATCGAGGACATGGATCGCGAGGAACTGCTGGCGGCGACCGGGACGCTGGAGTTGGATGACCTCGCCGACCTGCTGGAGGACCTTCCTGCGCAGCTGACCGAAGAGGTGCTGCGCGGGATGGAGCGCGAGGACCGCGAGCGACTTGAGCGGGTGCTGTCGTGGCCGGAGCAGACAGCCGGTCGTTTGATGAATCCGGATGTCATCACGGTCCGCGCGGATGTCAGCGTCGACGTGGTGTTGCGTTATCTGCGGATGCGCGGCGAATTGCCGGATCACACCGACCACCTGTACATCGTCAATCGACGAGGCCAATACGTTGGGCGGGTATCGCTGACGCAGTTGATCACCCAACCTCCGGAGCGGCTGATTGCGGAATTGATCGACGATTCACAGCCGGCCATTCGCGCGGCAACAACGGCCGCCGAAGTCGCGCACGAGTTCGAAAACCATCGCTACGTGTCGGCACCGGTGGTCGACGACGGCAACATCCTGATCGGCCGGATCACCGTGGACGACGTCCTCGATGTGGTGCGTAATGAAGCCGAACACTCGATGATGTCAATGGCCGGCCTGTCGGAAGAGGACGACATGTTCGCGCCGATCGCCAGTGCCAGCCGCAAACGCGCGGTCTGGCTCGGCATCAATCTCATGACGGCGTTGCTGGCGGCTTGGGTGATCGGTCAATTCGAAGCCACTCTCGAACAGGTGGTCGCGTTGGCCGTGTTGATGCCGGTGGTCGCCAGTATGGGTGGCATCGCCGGGACCCAAACCCTGACCCTGATCGTGCGCGGACTGGCGCTCGGTCAAGTGAGTTGGGACAACGCCCGTCTGCTGCTGAAGCGGGAACTGCTGATCGGCGGTGTGAACGGGTTGATCTGGGCTGCGGTCATCGCGGCCATCGCGTGGGCGTGGTTTGGCGACTGGCGGATTGCCGCCGTGATTGCAGCCGCCATCATGATCAACCTGATGGCCGCCGCTTTCTCCGGCGTTCTCATCCCGCTCACCCTGAAACGATTTTCCATCGACCCGGCACTGGCCGGCGGTGTCGTGCTGACCACCGTCACCGACGTCTGCGGATTCTTTGCCTTCCTCGGCTTAGGAACACTGATCCTGCTTCGCTGATCGAGGAGACCGCGCCAATGCAAACGTGGAGCTGATTAGCGCTGATCCTTAATTTGCCCGCTGTCAGCCGACGTAAGTCACTAGTCACTGAAAACAGCGCCGAAGCCGTCGGTGCCTAGCTTCCGCGCAAATCAGGAACGTGGACCATTGCGGAGTTGTTCCGATCAGCCAGTTTGAGCAGCACGACAGCCAAGCAGTCCGTGCGCGCTGAAAAGACTCGGAAAGAGATGTGTAATGGGATGAAATGCAGCCTTGCGGCCACACGAGTGCGCTGAAAAACCCGCCAGGTAGCGTTTTTTGACTGCCTACTGGCACGTCAGCGGAAACGGAGAATATTGCTGGCCAGCCCGGACGAAGACCAGCCGAGCAAATCCAAACTGCAGACGCACCAACGCCCCGGTGGTGAGCCGGGGCGTTGGTGTTGGGGCATGGGTGCCTGGTGGTGACCTACTCTTGCATGCGGATGCACACTACCATCGGCGCAGGTTCGTTTCACTTCCGAGTTCGAGATGGGATCGGGTGGTTCCAAACCGCTATGGCTACCAGGCATTGAAAAAGAATCGGTGAACGAGTTGAAGCGCTACATGGATGGTGAAGTGGCTTGAAGTTATATGGTCAAGCCTTCGAGCGATTAGTACGCGTCAGCTCAATGCATTACTGCACTTACACACCGCGCCTATCAACCAGGTCGTCTTCCTGGACTCTTATCCTCTCAAGGAGGGAGAGTGCTCATCTTGGGGCGTATTTCCCGCTTAGATGCTTTCAGCGGTTATCACTTCCGCATATAGCTACCCGGCATTGCCACTGGCGTGACAACCGGAACACCAGAGATGCGTCCACTTCGGTCCTCTCGTACTAGAAGCAGCCCCCCTCAACACTCTAACGCCCACGACAGATAGGGACCGAACTGTCTCACGACGTTCTGAACCCAGCTCGCGTACCACTTTAAATGGCGAACAGCCATACCCTTGGGACCGACTACAGCCCCAGGATGTGATGAGCCGACATCGAGGTGCCAAACACCGCCGTCGATATGAACTCTTGGGCGGTATCAGCCTGTTATCCCCGGAGTACCTTTTATCCGTTGAGCGATGGCCCTTCCATACAGAACCACCGGATCACTAAGACCTACTTTCGTACCTGCTCGACGTGTCTGTCTCGCAGT
>Ga0209812_10000692_pt1 | contig 28582 bp, 30 predicted proteins | sample JI71714BDNA_FD_187502 | JGI IMG/M metagenome (GOLD analysis project Ga0209812, IMG submission 187502) | Wastewater effluent complex algal communities from Wisconsin, to seasonally profile nutrient transformation and Carbon sequestration -... | ecosystem: Engineered > WWTP > Effluent > Algae...
GAACGATATCGATGAATATCGTTTTGGTGCGCATTACATGCCGCTGACAGCCGAATCCGGCTTTCATAGCGATGTACTGTTTATGCTGAGTATGTCGGCAATCAAGTCAGAAAAAGATCTGCAGATTTATCTGGAAAAACTTGCGGCGCTCCCGCTGTACATGCAACAACAAATGGACTGGATGCGGCAGGGGCTGGCAAAAGGCTACACCCAGCCAAAAGCAGTGTTGGTTGGTTATGAAGACAGTATTAAATCTTTTATCAGCACAGACCCAAGCAAAAGCCCATTTTACCGGCCGCTCCTGAAACAACCGGCCGGTACTGACGCAGCACGCTGGCAGGCACTGCAACAGCAGGCCCTTGCGCTGATCAGTCAGCAAATTACGCCGGTATATCAGCAGTATCTGGATTTCTTCACGGCTCAGTATGTACCCGGTGCGCGTGACAATATTGCTGCCGTCGCTTTACCCGATGGTGCTGCCTATTATCAAAATCGGTTAGAACACTACACCACCCTGAAAATGACTCCGCAGCAAGTGCATGACATCGGGGTAAAGGAAGTTGCCCGGATCAGGGCTGAGATGCAAAAGGTCATTGACCAGACCGGGTTCAAAGGAAGTTTTGCTGAGTTCGTACATTTTCTGCGTACAGATCCTCAGTTCTATGTCACGAAGCCGGAGCAGTTAATTAAAGAAGCTGCATTTTTATCGAAAAAAATTGATGCGCAGTTACCTAAATTATTCAATACGTTACCTCGTACCCCATATGGCGTAGAGCCGGTCCCCGCTGAAATCGCGCCAAAATACACAACCGGACGCTATGCCGGAGGCCGCGCTGCTGGTGAACCGGGTTTTTACTGGGTCAATACTTATGCCCTCGACCGCCGGCCGTTGTACGAATTGGAGGCGTTAACCTTGCATGAGGCTGTGCCAGGGCACCATTTGCAGATCGCATTGGCTAATGAGCAAACCAGTTTGCCGGTTTACCGACGTAATTTCTATACCTCTGCTTTTGGCGAGGGCTGGGGCTTGTATGCCGAATATCTCGGTTTAGAAGTCGGTTTTTATACAGATCCTTACAGTAACTTTGGCCGACTGACCTACGAAATGTGGCGGGCTTGCCGTCTGGTTGTGGATACCGGGATGCATACCATGGGCTGGAGCCGGCAACAGGCGATAGATTTTTTGGCGCAAAACACAGCGTTGTCGATGCATAACGTCACGACTGAAGTCGATCGTTACATTAGCTGGCCCGCTCAAGCCTTGTCTTACAAGCTGGGTGAGCTGACAATTAAACGATTACGGCAAAAAGCGGAAGCTGCTCTGGGCGATAAGTTTAATGTGCGTGAATTCCACGACGCTGTGCTCGCCAATGGCAGTGTGCCTTTATCTGTGCTTGAACAGCAAATTGACCTGTACATCAGCAAAGTGCAACGCGGCTAAAGCAACGATGCCGTTGTTCAGTGTTGGCTGGGCAACGGCTTTCTAGTTTAAGGTTCAGATTTTTAATTAATTCGTGGGTGAAATCTGTGGTGTGGTGGGTATTGGCCATTATGTGCTTAATGGTCCTGATAGTCGTGATGATTGTCAGAACGGACAGTCTGGCTTCTGAACATAAAAGGTTGTTGATGCAGTTAAAAATGCAGGATCAGGAGTCGATCCAATTTCAGCAAATCACTTATGAAATTGCCGAGGAATTTAGCCAGTTCTTGTTATTACAGTTAGGGACTGTGCGCAGATTAAGCCGGGTGCCGGAAGACGAGCTATTTCAATTTGAGATTGCTATTCAGTTGATCCCAACGCTATGCAAAGAAATTTCGCTGCGTCGTTTGAGTTTTAAAGCCGCTTTGCAACGCTCGCTGAAGTTGCATTCAGGAATTGAATTGGAAATTTTTGCAGCATCAGTCAGTCGGCACGGGCGTCTGATACCTGGTTGGCAGAAACAAAATTTCGGCGGTTATTTGCAGATGTGCCAGCAAATGTATCTGTTGGCAAAGGACTATTCAGATAAGGAGCAAAGCAGAAACGAGCAAGTCTGAGGTCAATGACTAATCGACTGTTAGTTACGCAACGCGATGGATGGAGCCGTATCAATCTGACCATCTTGATCTACAGCCGCAAGCCGATCACCGGATTTGAGTACTGCCATGCTGAAACTTGGGCTGCGACGTACGAAAGCGAGTTCGTAGCCAAAGCGTTGCAGTTCAGAAACTGAGAACTTTTGCGCGACGTTCAACCGATCCCAGAAATAATCCAGATTCTTTTCGTCTTCTCGTCTGTCTTCGGTAACTGCAACCATTTTAACAACTCCGTCTCAAATTACTTACGATAACCGTACAAGACTCATTTCTGACTTTAAGCCTTTGTCAAAGAAAGTACAAGGTCGAATTCTGCTTTTGTTGCCGGCATAATCGACAATCTGTTGCCTTTTTTGAGCAGCAGCATCTGCTCTAAGCCTGCAACGTCACGCAACTGCCCCATTGTAAGCACCTTTGTAAACTGCTGTATGAAGCCAACACGTACTGCGACCCACGGTGCTTTTTCTGCGGTAGATTTCGGGTCGTAATACATACTACTCCGCTCAAACTGACTTGGATCAGTAAAGGCAGTGGTCTGAACAGTGGCGACCCCTGCAATACCAATCTGCGCACAACTGGAATGATGAATCAAAATCTGATCGCCAATTTGGATCTGATCGCGTAAAAAGTTACGTGCCTGATAATTTCGTACACCTTCCCAAATCACGCCTTCAGTACCTGCTGCCCGGATATCCGCGATACTGCATTCGGATGGCTCAGTTTTAAATACCCAATACATAGCGGGATATTTCCGAAAAAATTTGTTGTCAATATCGGCAAATTAACACTTGGACCCTTGCGCAGCAAGATATGAAGGCGTAAGTTAGATGTTGCATTATTGAAAACGGGAGAATGCAATGGCTCAGCCAAAATGGATGTTATTACTCGGCTGCCTTAGTCTGGCAGCATGCTCGTCAACACAACCAACTAGCGAGAATACCAGCGCTGCAACAGCGAATGCAGCACCGGCGAAAGTAGCAGTAGTAAAGGCTTACACCAAAGATACGGATAAAAGTGCTTTGTTGTGCCGCAAAGAAAAAGTTCTGGGCAGTAACCGCAGTGTAAAGGTTTGTAAGACCGTTGCTCAGCAAGATGAAGAACGCAAGCAGGCAGAGAGAATGGTTAATGATCGTTCTTTGCAACAAAGCCTCGGTGGTGGCTGATTTAGCCGGCGGACCTTGGCTCTCATCGCTGGTTGCTGCAAAATAGCCTTTTAACAGGATTTTTGAGGGCCAGCGATGAGTCAGGTACTGTCAGATCTTTTATCACTATTAAAGTTAGAAACTATCGAATACGGCCTCTATCGGGGACAGAGTCAGGATCTCGGTTTCAAAGCGGTATTTGGCGGTCAGGTGATGGGGCAGGCCTTGTCTGCGGCGAAAGAAACCATCCCGGAAGATCGAAAAGTCCATTCATTTCACTCATATTTTCTGCGTCCGGGCGATGCAGCTCGACCAATCGTATATGAAGTCGAGAATATTCGTGACGGCAAAAGTTTCAGCACGCGCAGGGTCAGCGCCATTCAATATGGCAAACCGATTTTCTATCTGACTGCGTCTTTTCAGGCAGATGAACCTGGTTTTGCCCATCAGGATTTAATGCCACAGGTGCCGCAACCGGAAGATTTAGTCTCGGATTTGGAATTCTATCGGGAACATGCGGAGTTAATCCCTGAGTCGATTCGCAGTAAGTTTATCTGCGAAAAACCGATCGAAATGCGCTCGGTTGCGTTTCATAACCCTTTCAAGCCGCAAATCAGTGTCGCCAAACGTCATGTTTGGTTTAAAGCAAATGGGGCTATGCCAGACGATTTACGAGTGCACAAATATCTGTTGGCTTATGCATCGGATTTCAATTTTCTGCCGACGGCATTGCAGCCGCATGGGAAGTCCTTTATGGCGCCGAATATGCAGGTTGCGACTATTGATCATGCCATGTGGTTTCACGAAGACTTCCGTTTTGATGACTGGTTGCTGTATGCCGTGGACAGCCCGAGTGCGTCAGGTGCCAGAGGATTAGTGCGTGGGCAGTTTTTCAATCGGGCGGGAACACTCGTCGCGTCAACCATGCAGGAAGGCGTGATCCGCAGTTACGAAAAAGCAAAGGGCGAGTAACCGCCCTTTGCTGCTTATCATGTTGTCTGACGCCCTATCTGGCAAATACCGGCTTCTACTGGCGCGGGTAACAGCTGACGGATCGTGGAATCAAGCCCGTTAAAAGTGTCGCTCATTTGTAGTTTGTAGTCCGCGTCTGCATGCAGATAGCCTTGGTCTTTTAAAGCATTAATGAGAGTGACAAATAATCGCTTATCATGGAATTCAGGTGAGTCCAGTCCGTGTAAGGTGGACAGCCGCAGTGCCAGCTGGTGAGCTTGCTGCTCCAGCGTATCGCGTTCCATCGGTTCAGAATTACTGATGAGTTGCAGGACCATACTGTAACGTTGCAGGACCGCATCTGCCAGATTTGCCAGCAGCTCAAGCTGAGCACGTTTTGGCTCATCGACGCTCAATTCGGCCGAGGCGTCTGCTGCGTGAATCAATTCGTTTCGCAATAAAAACTTCAGGATGCCGTCAACGTATTCGTGAAGCTGTTGCGGTGCCAGAAATAACTCCTGTTCCAGCAGCGGTTGCAGTTGCTGACAAAGCTGTTGCAATGTTTCTGTAGTGTGCTGCTGGCGGAGTAAAGCTGTGACTATAATGGCAGGTATCATGAATAAATGACTGATATTACTGCGATAGTAACTCATCAGGACCTGATCATGCGGAGCAAACCGGACTAAGGCGCCGAAGTTATCCTGTAACACTTGTACTTTCTGCAAGCGCTGAGCATGTTCTAACCAATCCGTAGCGTGCCCCGGAGCGAAGGTTACGTTTGGATGATAGGGAACTTCTTGTAATAGACGAAGATACAAGTTCATTTGCGACAGAAGCTGTTGTTGCGGTAACACCTGTTGAGGCGCGGATAGCAGACATGTCGCCAACAAATTAATACTGTTCACGGCAGCACTCTGATTAATACGCAGCATCACTTCGTGCGCAAGTTGTGCGACCAGCGGATTGAGCCAGTCTGGTTTCGGTGGCTCAAGTGGATCAATGGCGCTTTTCCAATCAGGTATCTGCTGCTGCAGATACTGATTGACTGACAAGGGTTCGCCAAAATTCACAAACCCGAAGCCGTAATTCCGTAACTTCGTGGCCGCTTTCAGAATACCGAAAGCCGACTCTTTCGTTTTATTTAATCCTTTTAGCTCACGAAGATAAGTGCCGACTTCCATCACATGTTCATAGCCCATGTAGACAGGAACTATCGTCACAGGCCGGTCGATACCGCGCAGCATGGCCTGTATTGTCATCGCCAACATGCCGGTTTTGGGTTGTAGCAAACGTCCGGTGCGGCTGCGGCCACCTTCGCTGTAGTATTTGACGGCGTATCCCTTGCGAAACAGCTGGGTCAGATATTCTCTAAATACCGTCGAGTAGAGTTTGTTGCCGCTAAAACTACGCCGGATAAAAAAAGCACCACCGCGGCGGAATACTTTGCCTATGGGCCAGAAATTGAGGTTGATACCGGCTGCAATATGCGGCGATGCGAGGCCTTGTTGGTAGATCACGTAACTCAGAAGTAAATAATCCATGTGACTGCGATGACAGGGTAAATAGACAATCTCATGACCACGTTGTGCTAAATCCCGCACTTGTTCATTGTTGCGGACTTGGATGCCGGTATAGAGCTTGCTGAATAACCAGCGCAGGAATCTGTCACCAACCCTTACTGTAGATTCGCGTTGATCTGCTGCAATTTCTTCCAATAGCAACAATGCTTCCTGCCGGGCGGTGGTCGGAGAAATATGCTTTTGGATGGCTTCATCTTCGATAGCTTGTCGTACCGAGGCTGACCCCAATAACGCATTAAACAGGGCATCCCGATCAGGCTGACGGGGGCCGGTGGCAGCTAATTGCTGACGATAAAAATGAAAGCGCGCCATCCGCAGTAACTTATGGGCCGTGTCACTTTCCGAGCCGTACTGTGTTGCCATTTCGCGCAGTGACATAGCATTGGAAAACTGGACCATGGTGTGGCGACCTGAGATCAGCACGATGAATAGTTTCTTGAGCCAGTTTGGTGCCGCTTGCTCGCCAATAATGGCTTTGACACTGGCTTCTTTGCCTGGAGCCCGTCCCCAGTTGATTGATACCGGGACCAGCTGCGCATTCTGCCCAGGGGCGAGATGTGCCTGCAACAGTTGCTGACCGAGTTGCAGTGCAGAGGTTGGGCGTTGGTGGCCGCTCAGCGTTTTGGGATTCTCCAGATACAAGGTGCGTGGCAGTCGTACCGCGCCAAGCTGCACGTCTTCATCTGGCGCAGGTAAACCCAATTGACGGCAGACACGCATCAGTGTCGCGAGATCGCTGGCTGATGATACCTTGGTGATATAAAACAACGGCTGGTCAGCGTTAGCCGCCTGCTGTGGCGCTGCAACAATTTTGCACTGCACCAAAGGTTTGAGTGGCCAATACAGTAATCTGGCCAGAAATTTGAGTCGGGCGAACATAATTAACCTGCAAAAACGACAGCCCGATACTTTAGCACGGAATGAAAAACAGAGCCAAATTCAGGTCTTACCAGTAATTTGTACAGAATTGCGCTTGGCATGCAGATATTCACTGTATATACTCCCAGTATCCACTGTATAGGCATTCAGCATCATGCGACCATTGACACCAAGACAAGCCGAGATTCTGCAACTTTTGAAAGATTATCAGGCACAGACCGGAATGCCGCCAACGCGCGCTGAGATTGCGACCCAACTGGGATTCAAATCAGCAAATGCAGCTGAAGAACATTTGAAAGCGCTGGCGAAAAAAGGGTTCATCGAAATGTTGCCCGGTACCTCAAGGGGTATTCGTTTAATTGAAGATGAAGCGGATGCCGCAGCTAACGAGCCTGAAATTCAAGGGTTGCCGCTGATTGGCCGGGTCGCTGCGGGGCAGCCAATCTTGGCAACCCAACATATTGAACAATATCACCAGATTGACGCAAACTTGTTTCATCCTTCGGCAGACTTTCTGCTAAAAGTTTCCGGCATGAGTATGAAAGATATCGGTATTCTGGACGGAGATCTTTTGGCGGTGCACAAAACCACAGAGGCGCGACAAGGTGAAGTGATTGTTGCCCGTGTTGATGAAGATGTTACAGTCAAGAGATTCCGTAAAGACGGTCAGTTTGTGTACTTACATCCGGAAAATAGTGACTTTAGTGTGATAAAAGTCGATTTAACTCAGCAGTTTTTTGCAATTGAAGGATTGGCTGTTGGTGTTGTTCGCACCCAGACTTGGTAATTTTTATTAAAAATCAATTATTAAAAAATTAACGCCGTTGTTTTTTTCAGCACGGCGTTTTTTTTTCATTCTTTCCTTGGCTTTTCGTTGATTATGCCTAATTCTTAAACAGAATCCGCCAAAACAAATGGTCAATCAGAAGATCAAGGCGGGTTTCTTACAGGAAAATAATAAAAACGATAAGTTGCTGGAACAGGATGCAAAGTGGTGAGCGCGTCGGAATCTGGCAACAGTTTTGCAAAAACTGACAGAGGAGACGTGCTGTGGCGAACACGATGTACAGTCGTTGCTCGCTGCTAGCCTTATTGTGTGCCGATTCGGCCTTTGCCACAGAAATGCCCCTGAATATGACCCGGGGGGTGACGGAGATTAGTCGTCAGGTTTACGACCTGCATATGACGATCTTCTACATTTGCTGCGCAATTGGCCTGGTGGTTTTTGGAGCTATGTTTTGGTCCATTGTCCATCATCGCAAAGCAAAAGGTGTGCAGCCTGCACAATTTCACGAAAGCACCAAAGTTGAGATTCTTTGGACTGCAATCCCCGTAGTCATTCTGATTGTGATGGCGATACCGGCGACCCGGACGCTCATTGCCATGGAAGACACCAGTAAGTCTGATGTGACAATCCTAGTGACTGGATCACAATGGAAATGGCACTACAAGTATCTGGAATATCCGGTCGAGTATTATTCTTTGCTCGCGACACCGGCAAAACAAATTCAAAACAAGCTGCGTAAAAATGAAAATTATCTATTAGAGGTTGACCGGCCGCTTGTAATTCCTACGGGCCGTAAAGTTCGATTTCTGATGACTTCAGATGATGTGATCCACTCTTGGTGGGTGCCTGCTTTTGCTGTCAAAAAAGATGCAAATCCCGGATTTATCAACGAAGCCTGGACTCAGGTCGACGAGCCAGGCACTTATCGCGGCCAGTGTGCTGAACTTTGCGGAAAAGATCATGGCTTCATGCCTATCGTCGTCGTTGCAAAAACGCCTGAGGATTTTGACATTTGGATCCAGTCTGAGATTGATCGGCTCGCCAAACTGAAAGCGGCTGAGCAGGAACTGTTGTCGATGCAAATGACCATGCCAGACGCTATGGCGTTGGGCGAGAAAGTCTATCAGGGATACTGTTCTGCTTGCCATCAACCCACGGGAACTGGACTTCCCGGTGTTTTCCCTGCTCTTAAAGGCAGCAAAATGGCTATTGAGTCTGCACAAAAAGCTGCTCATATCGATATTGTCCTCAATGGAAAAGCCGGGACTGCAATGCAGGCGTTTGGCAAACAATTGAGCCTGCAGGAAATTGCGGCTGTCATCACGTATGAGCGTAATGCATGGGATAACAATACCGGCGATCTGATCCAGGCTGCTGATATCCAGGCAGCCAAAAACGGACAGAAGGAGTAAGGCATGAGCACTATCTCAACCGATACACATCCGCATGCCGATCACGGACATCATCATCCGCCGGCGGGTTTTAAGCGTTGGCTCTATACAACCAACCATAAAGACATAGGTACCTTATATCTGCTGTTTGCCCTGACCATGTTTTTCATCGGTGGTTTGATGGCGATGGTGATTCGTGCTGAGTTGTTTCAGCCGGGATTGCAGTTAGTTCAACCGGACTTTTTTAATCAGATGACCACAGTACATGGCCTGATTATGGTGTTCGGAGCGGTAATGCCGGCATTTACCGGTCTGGCGAACTGGTTGATCCCGATGATGATAGGGGCGCCTGATATGGCATTACCCCGAATGAATAATTGGAGTTTTTGGATCCTGCCGTTTGCCTTTGCCATCCTGTTGATGTCTTTGTTTATGGAAGGCGGCGGCCCTAGCTTTGGCTGGACTTTCTATGCGCCGCTCTCAACAAAATATAGTGGCGACAGCACGGCGCTTTTTGTTTTTTCGGTCCATATCATGGGCATCTCTTCGATCATGGGCGCGATTAACGTCATCGTGACGATATTCAACATGCGTGCACCAGGCATGACCTGGATGAAAATGCCCCTGTTTGTATGGACCTGGTTGATCACCGCTTTTTTGTTGATTGCTGTGATGCCGGTGCTGGCTGGGGTGGTGACCATGGTGCTGACCGACAAGTACTTCGGTACAAGCTTCTTTGACGCAGCTGGTGGCGGCGACCCTGTGCTATTTCAACATATATTCTGGTTTTTTGGTCATCCCGAAGTTTACATCATGATTCTGCCCGCGTTTGGCATCATCTCGAGCATAGTGCCTACCTTTTCGCGTAAACCGTTGTTTGGTTATGCGTCTATGGTCTACGCCACATCCAGTATCGCGTTGTTGTCATTTTTGGTCTGGGCCCACCATATGTTTACCACCGGCATGCCAGTATTCGCCGAGCTGTTTTTTATGTACTGCACCATGCTGATAGCCGTGCCTACGGGGGTAAAAGTATTTAACTGGGTGGCAACCATGTGGCGAGGGGCGCTGACCTTTGAAGTGCCGATGATGTTTTCTATCGCGTTTATTGTGCTCTTCACTATCGGTGGTTTATCAGGGTTGATGCTTGCTATCACTCCAGCGGACTTTCAATATCACGATACTTATTTTGTTGTCGCTCATTTCCACTATGTCTTAGTTACAGGGGCAATTTTCTCGATTGTCGCGGCTGTCTATTATTGGTTGCCGAAGTGGACAGGACATATGTATGACGAAACGCTGGGGCTATGGCATTTCTGGTGTTCCCTCATTTCCGTCAATTTACTGTTCTTTCCAATGCACTTTGTTGGACTTGCAGGTATGCCACGCCGCATCCCCGACTATGCATTGCAGTTTGCCGACTTCAATGCATTGATCAGTATCGGAGGTTTTGCATTTGGCTTGTCACAGTTGTTGTTCTTGTGGGTGATCGTGAAGTGTGTCAAAGGCGGCACGCCTGCGACAAATCAGGTCTGGGAGGGGGCTACCGGTCTTGAATGGGAGCTGACATCACCACCACCTTACCACAGCTTTACCACACCTCCTGAAATCAAATAGGACAGCATCATGCAGGCACTTGATCATAAGCCTTTGTTTCGCAAATTAGTTGTCATTACGGCACTGATGTTTGGTTTTGGTTATGCATTAGTGCCACTTTACGATGTGTTTTGTGAAATCACTGGTCTTAATGGCAAGACTAGTGATGTAGCTGCGACTGCTGATAAAGCGGTCACTGACACGAAACGTCTCATCACGATTGAGTTTTTGGCTAAGCCTGATCCAAAAATGCCATGGTTGTTCAAACCTGAAATGCGGCAGATTCAGGTGCATCCCGGTGAAATTAAGGTTGTTCACTATGAAGCAGAAAATCCAACCGCATCACTGATGGTTGCTCAGGCGGTTCCTTCAGTGGCCCCCGGTCAGGCTGCACTGTATTTCAATAAAATGGAGTGTTTTTGTTTTCAGCGCCAGACTCTGAAAGCCGGCGAGAAGATATTGATGCCATTGCAGTTTTATGTAGACCCGGCATTGCCGGAGCGTTTTTCAACGATCACGCTGTCTTACACGATGTATGACGTAACCCAGCATAGTCCGGCCGCTCAGGGAGCGGCTGTTTATAAGACGGGGAAGTAACATGGCCAAGACATATGAGAGATATTACGTACCGGAACAAAGCCCATGGCCAATCGTTGGGGCTGTTGCTTTGTTTTTGCTGGCGCTTGGCGCCGGCTTTTTTGTGAATGAAGTGGCGAAAGATAAAGAGGGGCATGGCGAATACATGCTACTGGCTGGTGTGGCATTGTTGTTGTTCATGCTGGTCGGCTGGTTCCGCAATGTGATTGATGAATCGATGGGCGGTTTGTACAGCGCGCAAATGGACAGATCTTTTCGTCAGGGTATGAGTTGGTTCATCTTTTCGGAAGTGATGTTCTTCGCCGCTTTTTTTGGTGCACTGTTCTACGCCAGGATGATCGCCATGCCTTGGCTGGATGGTGAAAGCAACAATGCTATGACGGCAGAGATCCTGTGGCCGGATTTCAGCGCACACTGGCCGATGACCAAAACGCCTGGTGGAATTGAAACTACGGCGATGCCATGGCAGGGATTACCACTCTATAACACTATCATTTTGCTGGCTTCTTCAGTCACTTTACAATTTGCTCATGTTGCGCTGGAGCAAGGTAAAAGGTTGCAACTGCGGGTGATGTTGTTCATCACCGTGCTGTTGGGGGCTACCTTTCTGGTCTTGCAGGTTTATGAATACATGCATGCCTATCAAGACTTGAATCTACGCTTGGATTCCGGAATTTACGGTAACACCTTTTTTCTGCTGACTGGCTTTCATGGCTTGCATGTCACCTTGGGCGCCGTATTTCTAGCGGTGATTTGGCTGAGGATTATGTTGAAAGACCATTTCACTCCTCATAACCATTTTGCGTTTCAAGCCGCAGCCTGGTACTGGCATTTTGTTGATGTAGTTTGGTTGTGTCTGTTTGTTTTTGTCTACGTCTTATAGCGTCATAAGTGCAGGTTCGGGTGTACGCCCGGACCTGCTGATGGGACTCAATACGGCCTCGGATGAGGGGTAATCCATCCCATAACCAGCGCCAGAATAATGATTGCCATTACGCATACAGAAAACAGGACCCGCCGACCCAAATACTTTGACATAGACACCTGATTAGGGTCGTTTTTCAGCATCAGAAAGAGAGCTCTAAATAACTGAAACACAACAAAAACTAATATAGCGATTAAAGTTATTTTAATGAGCATAACGGGTGTCCTTATGACGCAACTCTCAGATTTACCAGTATCTTCTGCTACAAAGCTATGGGAGGTTATGGCTGTGCTGGTAACTGTGGCGGCATTTCTGCTGTTAAGCAAGCTTGCCTGGTGGCAATGGCAGCGAGCTGAGGAAAAAACTCAGCAGATTGAGCAAATAGCCGCATGGCAAAAACAAAAGGGTGTCGACGTATCTGTATTGCACACAGCGGTATTGTCTACGTTGGATGGCGCCCCGTTGCAAGGCCAGGTGCAATGGGTCTCGCCGTTTATCTGGTTAATCGACAATCAAATTGTTAACGGTATGGTGGGTTATGACGTATTAATCCCGGTCAGAGTGGCAGCTGAAGCGCCCATATTACTGCTGAATTTGGGCTGGACTGCAGGGACTGCGGATCGCTCCAAACTACCTCTGGTCGAAGTTCCTGCTGTCATCGAGCTACAAGGCTTGTTGCGGGTCGAGCCAAGGCCTTTTGTGCTAGGACAAAACATTGAGAAAGGCTCAGAGTACCCGCACCGGATCCAGGCAATAGTGCCTGACCAATTGGCAGAAACCAGTGGCCTGCCTTTGTTGGATGCGGTGTTCTATCAGCAAAAAAGCTCGTTTATATCGCATTATCAACCCGTTATTTTGCCGCCAGAAAAGCATCGTGCTTATGCACTGCAATGGGCACTATTGGCTGTGGCCGTGGTATTTGTTGCATTAGCCGTCAGGCACCAGAGAGGTCGACATGAGTAAGCATCGGTTTTTGTTTTTCTTTTTGTTAGTGGCCTGTTTACCTGTGGCCGTGGCTTTTTTGTTGCTAAAGACCGGTTGGTATCAGGCTGGCGTGAATAACAAAGGGGTCTGGTATCACGAGGAAATTCGTTTGTTACCTGCGATTGATAAACAGCAAGCACACTGGCGTTTGGTCTATTTACAACCTGAGCAGTGTGATGTTGTGTGCCACTCGGTCGAACAATTAATGCAGCAGGTCGACCTTGCCCTGGGTCGGAAGCAAGACCAGCTGGATCTGGTTGTGTTAACCGAAACCCGGCACATACACCAGCCTGCCTCTTCACCTTTTACCGTAGTTCATGGGTCATTTGCCGGCTTACCGGCTGGCAGTTTGATTATCGTTGAACAGCAAGGGCTTGCTCTGTTGCATTATCCGCTGCCCACAGCTGCGGAGCATTTGCCGTTGCTGGGTAAGGACTTGATGGCAGATTTACAGAAACTGCTGAAATTTGATCGGGGGCCAACATAATGTGGATGCAACGACTCGTCGGCTTTGCTATCGGACTGACCATGGTTGTGATCGTACTTGGTGCTTATACCCGTCTGACGGACGCAGGCCTCGGTTGTCCGGATTGGCCGGGATGTTATGGCTTTATGCATGTACCCAAGGCGCATCACGCAGAGATTGCGGCCAGCCGTTTTCCGGAAAGACCACTTGAGCCCCACAAAGCGCGCAACGAGATGGTTCATCGTTACTTTGCCGGCACCCTGGGGCTCGTGATCGCAGCAATATTCCTGTTAAGCATCGTTCAGCAACGCAAAGTCGTTTTATTTCCGACAGCGCTGCTTTTGCTGGTGGTATTTCAAGCTGCGCTGGGGATGTGGACCGTTACTTTGAATCTATTTCCGTTGGTCGTGGTCGCGCACTTGCTTGGTGGTTTCTCATTATTGACGCTGTTGTGGCTATATCGACGACAATTGCAGCCGCCTGCCAGCTCCAGTATTGCGCCGCCGCGCCGATTAAAATTATTGGGCACTGTTTCTTGTCTGATATTAGTTATGCAAATTGCATTGGGCGGCTGGACCTCCGCTAATTACGCAGCAATGGCATGTGCAGAATTACCAGTATGCCACGCCGGCTGGACCAGTCAGCTTAACTTTAGTGAAGCTTTTGATCTGCATCTTGGCCACGATAATTATGAGTTTGGCGTGATGAGTAAAGAGGCCAGGCAAACTATCCATATCACTCACCGCTTCGGCGCCGGATTAACTTTGTTGGTGCTCGGTGCCTTTGCCATCCAGTTATGGCGTTTTAGTCGCGGCCTGACACCTGCCGATGCTTTCACCTATCGTCGACAAGCGCAGTGGGTCCTGTTGCTTTTGGTTGTACAGTTTGTGCTCGGTGTATTGAATATTTGGTGGTTATTACCACTCCCGAATGCGGTTGCGCATAATTTTGTGGCCGCAAACTTGTTAGCAGCCACTGTCCTGGCGAGGTTTCAACTGCGCCGCACGGTGTCGCAGCAAGCAGCACATTCAGCAACTGAGCTTTATTCAACAGGCAGGAGTCCAGCATGAATATCAGCAGAATTTGGGTAGTCCAAGGGATCCGGCAAAGTTGGCGAGATTATTACCAACTTACTAAGCCTAAAGTGGTCGCATTACTTTTACTAACCGCATGGGTTGGTATGTTGCTGGCGCCATCGGGCGCGTCGCAGCCATGGCTGATGCTTGTTGCGTTGACAGGGATTGGTTTCTTGTCAGCAGCAGCGGCTGCGCTCAATCATGTCTTGGATCAGAATATAGATGCAAAAATGGCCAGGACTCAACGTCGTCCGATTGCTACCGGGCGTGTCAGTTCGCAGCAGGCGATGACTTTTGCAGTGACACTGGCCTTGCTTGGTTTTGTCCTGCTGTATGCCTTGGTCAATCCATTGACTGCCTGGCTGACTCTAGCCAGTTTGTTTGGTTATGCTGGTGTTTACACAATGTTTTTAAAGCGTGCTACGCCGCAGAATATAGTCATTGGTGGTTTGGCCGGTGCGATGCCGCCTTTACTGGGCTGGACCAGTATTAGTGGTACCTTGTCCGCAGAACCTTGGTTATTGGTGATGATTGTTTTTGCCTGGACACCGCCACACTTTTGGGCGCTGGCCATCCATCGGCGTGACGATTATGCCAAAGTGAATATGCCCATGCTGCCTGTGACTCATGGTGTCGCTTTCACTAAAACTGCCATTCTGTTGTATACGCTGATCCTGATGCTGGTTTGTTTCATGCCTTATTTGGTTGGTATGTCAGGCTTGGTTTATTTGATTGGTAGCTTATGTTTGAACCTCGGTTTTATTGGACATGCCTGGCAACTGAAGTTTGGTGATGATCCAAAACAAGCGATGCGGACTTTTCGCTTTTCCATTTACCACCTGATGTTGTTATTCTTACTATTAATTGTTGATCAGCAGTGGTTCTGGCGTTGGCATTGAGGAAGATGTATGCAAAAAATCTGGGCGGCGTTGTTATTGGTCGCAGCATTAGTCGCTGGCGTGCTGGTATATCGGCAGGTGCAGCTACCCGCTGAATTTTCGAATGTGTTGATCTATCCTGCTCCAAGGGATCTCAAATCTTTTCAGCTTAACGGTCATCAAGGCCAGCAGATAAGCCGGGAGCAGTTGAATGGACATTGGACATTGGCTTTTGTCGGTTATACCTTTTGCCCTGATATCTGTCCGATGACCATGGCAATGCTATCCGGTAGCTATGCAGAAATGGTCAAAATGCTGCCACCAGAGCAGCGCTTACAGCTTTGGTTTGTCTCGGTTGATCCCAAACGCGACACGGTCGCGCAGTTGGGCAACTATGTTGGCTATTTTGAGCAGCCCGCGATTACTGGTATGACGGCAAACCATGACCAGTTGTTTCCCTTTGTTCGTGAGTTAGGCCTGATGTATGCGATCAGTACAACAACCGAGGAAGATTATCGGGTTGACCACAGTGCTTCCATCGTGCTGATTAATCCTAAAGGACAGCTGGTCGCGATGTTTAAACCTGAAATGACACTGGAGCCTAACTCAGTACCCGTCGTAACCAAAGCTCAGTTGTTACGCGATTTTCCTGCAGTCTTGCAGGCCGTTGAACCTTGAGTCTCGTCAGTTACTCACAAAAACCCATGGCTGCGAGAACCAGTAGAAGTAACCTGGCTTACTTAGGCTCGGTGCGGTGCAGTTGTATCTGTTGTGATTTAGTTTCAATGGCGCTGTAGCCTGCACGCTAAAAGTATCTGCATCGAGCCATTTTAGCGGCAAAGGTTTTCCATCAAAAAAGCAGTTAAGGTTTTTGGGACGGAAGTCGCGGCTATCGACACTCAGAGTCAAGCGCGGTGGGTTCGTCCGACTGACCGGATCTGCACCGCTATAATCGGTGACAGGGAGTGCCAGTGTTTTCAGCTTAGGCAGGAAATGTTTCATCGCCGCAAACTGACTGGACGATGGATAACGTGGGATGCGGGTCAGGGATACCCCAGGTCCGACAGCACCGGATTGTTGCCCGATCCCAATAAATCCCAGTTCACTGACCAGCTGTTCCAGTTCTGCACTGAAATCTCCATAAGGGTAGGCCAGCCATTTTCGTTGTTGGCCCAGTTTTTCTTCTAACTGTTGTTGGGCTAGCAGGATGTCGGCTTTTACCCGTTGACGCCACTGTGCTTTTGTTTCGCCTTTGTTGGGGACTGCGAGGCGATGATGGTAAGAACTGTGGTTCGCGATGATCACGCCTTCTTGTTGCATGGTCTGGATTTGTGCCCAGGTCAGCACAGGGCCTTCACGCCGGTCAATCAAGGCGGGCCCCAGAAACATGGTGTACGGGTAATTAAATTCTTTTAAGATCGGCCTGGCATTACTGAAGACATTGGCAAACCCATCATCGAAGGTAATCGCCACAGCCTTATCGGGCAGTGGTTTTTGCTGAACTAACGCATCAATAATGATATCCAAACTCACGACCTGGTAGCCAAGGTCTTTTAAATGCTGCATTTGTTGGCGGAATTCCGCAGGCGTTACACTGGTAGTGCGGGGGGTATCAGTGGCGACATGGTGGTATTGCAAAATGACGGCCGCTTGCGAAATACAGGAAAAGATCATCGTCCAGGCGAGTAACAATAATTTATTCATCATCAGACTCCCGCAGCAACGATATACCGATGCGTTGCAGCAATATCAGTATGTAGCTGGTCAGCGCAAGCGTGAAGCAGCCCAGCCACAGCCATTTTAACCAGATTAGCAGTACGATTTGTTCGGCCGGTATCAGCCAGATGGCTAACAACAATAGCCAGAACAGCACCAGACCTGTGACGAAAAAGCGGCCACATTGGGCCGCCGTCAGAGGGAGTTTGGGCATTTGCTTAGTAATACGAATGCTCGCCGCGCTGGTGGTCGGTCACGTCGCGCACACCTGTCAGCTCGCCGTGGAAGCGATTGAGCAGTTCTTTTTCGATGCCTTCTTTTAACGTTAAATCGACCTGAGAACAACCGTTACAGCCACCACCAAATTGCAGGACTGCGACGCCAGTATCGGTCAGCTCTACCACTGAAACCCGGCCGCCATGATTAGCCAGCTGAGGATTAATCTCTGCATCGATGACGTACTGCACACGTTCTTTCAAAGGCGCGTTGTCACTCACCTTGCGAACTTTGGCATTCGGCGCTTTTAATGTGAGCTGCGAACCCATCTGGTCGGTCACAAAATCGATTTCCGCATCGACCAGGAATGGTTTGCTATCTGCATCGACCACAGCATCAAAGCCATTAAAAGGGATAGTCAGGTCGGTTGATTCGACAGCATCCGGTGGGCAATAAGACACGCCACATTCCGCGGAAGCCGTGCCGGGATTGACCACAAACACCCGGATGTTGGTGCCGGTTGCCTGCTTTTCTAAAAGTTTCACAAAATGCGCTTGTGCCGATTCAGAGATGCTGATCATCAGTAGTACCTGACTAAATTACTAGGTTAATGCCTATGATACGCCCGCAAATCCACCTTGCCAAGTCTGCTTGAGTGTCGCAGCGCTTTATTGCTAAGGTGATTGTCTCGATTTCAGGAGGATTGCTGGTGCGAATATTTACTCTGTCTGTGTTGATGGCGACATCTTTGTTTCATACTGCGTTGCATGCGCAGACTGCTGCAGTGGTCCCTGCACCCGCTGCGGTTTTGGGTTTTGAGCCGGGTCAGTGGCATGCGCGGCATGACCAGATTGAAGCCTATCTGCGTGCCGCAGCTGCCGCAGCTCCGGACCGGACGCAGTTTGATATTATCGGTCGCACCCATCAGCAAAGACCCATACTGCAACTCACGCTCAGTTCAGCCGCGAATATGCAGCGGTTGGAACAAATCCGAGAGGCGCATCTGGCTGTCAGTCGTGGTGAAAAACAGCCAGATCCGAGTTTACCGGCGATTATCTGGCTGGGTTATAGTATTCACGGCAATGAAGCCAGTGGTGCCAATGCCTCGTTGCGCGTTGTTCATCAGTTGCTGACGTCAGCAGAGCCGCAGATCAAGGCGCTGTTGGATAACAGTGTCATTTTGCTACAGCCCAGTATGAACCCGGACGGACATGACCGCTTTGCTACCTGGGTCAATATGCATCAGGGCACAGCGCCAGTGGCGGATCCTCAGCACCGCGAACACGTTGAACCCTGGCCAAATGGCCGGCCGAATCACTATTGGTTTGATTTAAACCGCGATTGGTTATTGTTGCAGCATCCTGAAAGTCAGGCTCGTATTGCGCAGTTTCATCGCTGGCGACCACAAATCGTGGCAGACTTCCACGAGATGGGAACCAACAGCACATTCTTTTTTCAGCCAGGGATCCCAAGTCGAAACAGCCCGTTTTCGCCGGCATCCACCATCAAACTAACCAACCAGCTGGCACAGTTCCATGCGAAAGCGCTTGATGAGGTGAACCGGCTGTATTTTACCGAAGAAGCTTTTGACGATTTCTACATCGGTAAAGGGTCAACTTATCCGGATGTGCACGGCAGTGTGGGGATTTTGTTTGAGCAGGGCAGTAGCCGCGGTCATTTGCAGGAGAGTTTGCAGTCTGAACTGAGTTTCAGTTTTGCCATTGATAACCAATACCGCACGTCATTTTCGACGCTGACCGGCGCTGTTGCGCATAAAAAGGACTTGCAGCAGGCACAGTATCAATTTGCGCAAAATTCGAAACAGCAGGCAAAGCTGGACCCGATCCGTGGCTATTTATTACGTGAGTCAGCAGATCAAAGCCGGATGCAGGCGTTACTGCAGCTGTTAAAGCAGCACCAGATCTCGGCCTATGCGCTGACGGATGATTTCCAGATTAACGGGAAAACTTTTGAGGCGGGTCACAGCTATTTTGTGCCGCTTGACCAAAACCAATATAACCTGATCAAGGCGGCGTTCAGCACTGAAACCAGTTTCCGTGATAATACCTTTTACGATGTTTCCGCCTGGACCTTGCCTTATGCTTACAACATTGACTTCGCCCCAAGCCGCAAAGCGCCAGCTGATTTAGCTGAGCTTGCCTGGGAGCAACCGGCGGTAGAGCCGGTCAATGTGAGCGCAGATGCCTACGCCTACGCACTCAGTTGGGCAGATCAACAGGCGCCTGTCCAAACGGCGCGTCTACTGCAGGCAGGGTTTCAGCTTAGAGTTGCGCCTAAAGCGTTTTCTGCTGTAACCGCTCAGGGTGTTCAGCAGTTTGCTGCCGGTACAGTGTTACTGCCTGCAGGCTTACAAACCGAGGGCTGGCAACAGAAGCTGGCTGGCCTGGCGGAAACCCTGCATCTACCGCTGACGGCAATCGACTCAGGCCTGACCCCTGCAGGACAGGATTTGGGCAGCAATCAAGTCAAACCGCTGGCTTTGCCTGAGGTGTTGTTGGTTGCAGGGCCAGGCGTCAACTCGATCGAGGCCGGGGAGCTGTGGTTTGCTACTGAACGTTTGGCCGGGGTCTCGCCGTCGATGGCAGAACCGGCTAGATTCAAGCGTCTCGATTTGGCACGTTATAGCCACATTTTATTGCCTGATGGTAACTACAGCAGTTGGGGCGATGCCGAAGTCGGGCAGCTGAAAGGCTGGCTGGAACAAGGTGGTGTGTTGTGGGCACAAAAGGCTGCCGTCAGTTGGTTGGCTGACAAAAATATCCTGCAGGCCAAAGTGAAGAAATCTGCCGAGTTAAAGGCGTTGGTCAGCATGGATGCGCCGGCCTATCAGGATAAAGAACTCCTGGCTGGCCGTCAGCGTATTGCCGGGGCGATTTTCCAGACCGAAGTCGATCTGAGTCACCCGTTAACCTTTGGCTTACCGCGTCAGCAACTCCCAGTGTTTAAAAATGATTTGTTGTTGCTGGAGCCCTCGGCCAAACCTTTTGTCACCGTGGCTCGTTACAGTGATCAGGCGCAGTTAGCCGGTTATGCCGATCCAGCGCTGGCCAATGCGTTTCGTCAGAGTGCAACGGTTCTGGCCCACAACGTGGGCGAGGGCCGTATAGTGGCAATGACGGATAATCCGGTGTTTCGTGGCTATTTTGTCGGGTCCGGCCGCTTACTGGTCAACAGCCTTTATTTTGGTAAGTTATTCGATTCCGGCGACGACAGTGGTGACGGCGACGAATAAAGCGAGGACTGAATACCGGGTGCCGGCGTGATGGCGAGTGTGATCACGCCGATACGCTGCACGCCGGCCTGTGTTAATAGACGGCTCAGTTGATTCATGGTGGCACCTGTTGTCAGCACATCGTCTACCAGCAACACGCGTTTGGGGATGTGGTGCCACTGGCTGGCCGGGAGGCTCAGCCGGAATTGCCGGCGCAATTGCGCGCGCCTGGCACTGGCGCTGGCTCCGAGTTGATGAGGTAAGTGACTTTGCGCCTGAAACAGCTGCAACAATGGCAATCCGGTCACGGCTGACACTGTCTTCGCCAGTTGCTGTGCCTGGTTAAAGCCGCGTGCACGCATGCGTTTCGGATGCACCGGGACATAAGACACGGCATCGAAATCCTGCTGTTGCACCGCCCAATCTGCTAATGCCAGCGCCAGTTGCTGGCGCAGCATCACGCCGCAAGCCAAATCCTGCTGTAGTTTCCAGGCACTGATAAAATGGCTCCAGGGGGGCTGATACCAGGTTAAACTCCAGACCGCATCAAAACGTGGGTCCGGCAGGCCACGCTTTACAGCTGGCAGCTGGAGCGCGTTGGCTCCGGCTGGCCAATACAGGCGTGGCAATGCCGCCTGACAGTGGTCGCACAGCTGCTGAGCCGGTCGATGCACCGGGAAGTCACACCAAATACAGCAATTGGGCAGACAAAAGTGTAAAAAGCGCTGCAGCAGCGTCTGCATCGCAGGCACAATAGGGGTCGGAACGGGCATCACAATCCTTGTGAGTTGTTAATTATTTTACATAAAGTTAACTATGATACTAAATGCTGAAAAAACCAAACCGACCTTAGTGTTATTGCATGGCTGGGGCCTGAATCATGCCATCTGGCAGCCTGTTGTCGAGGCATTGGCCGGACAATATCCGGTCTTAGCGCTGGATTTACCGGGTTATGGCCTGACAACAGATCGCCCGGAACCCTATCAGCTGAGTGCATTGGCCGATCAGCTGGCTGATCAGGTTCCGGCGCAGAGCTTTGTGCTGGGCTGGTCGCTTGGCGGCTTAGTCGCGACAGAACTGGCACTGCGGCATCCGGATAAAGTAAAGTCGCTGGCGTTAGTCGCCAGTTCGCCGTGTTTTTTACAGCAACCAGACTGGCCGGGGATGAATGCGCAGGTGATGCAGCAGTTTGCCGGTGCTTTATCTGCCAACCTGGCGCTGACTGTCGAGCGCTTCCTGGCGATTCAAGCGATGGGCAGTACCACCGCACGACAAGACATCAAGCAGCTGAAACAGGCGGTATTAAGCTTGCCGATGCCTGAGGCGCGCGTACTGGCAGAAGGTCTGAATATTCTGGCAACTACAGATTTACGATCCGCTCTGGCCACACTCAACATGCCACTCTATGGCTGCTTTGGACGGTTAGATTCGCTGGTGCCGGTTGCGGTGACTGAATTACTTTCGCAGCTTGTACCGCAGGCTCGGATCACGGTGATTGCCAAAGCATCCCATGCACCCTTTATCTCCCATCAGGCAGAATTTTTGGCCTGGCTACTGGACTGGCTGCAAACTGCCGACGCGCTGTAAAGTTGTTGCGCCAGATCCAGATCATAAAAGCGGCAAATAGTTGCCGCGAAGCGGTGATAATTTGCCTTTTCCCTTGTCTCAACGGCATTGCTTGGTTACTATTTAAGCATTCGTTCATGTAGGGGAGATCCATCTATGGAATTGCAGTCCGCTTACACTTCAGGTTTGCAGGGTTTGCAACGTGCGTCCAATGGCATCACGGAAGCCACGGTGAACATTAATCGCGAGGCGGTTAATCAACAACGCGCATTAAATGCGCAACAATCCAATGCCGCAACGCAGCAGGCGCAACAGATGGAACCGGTCACTGCGCAGCCAAAATCGCCGGCACTGGAACAGAGTCTGGTGCAGCTAACCACAGAATCGTTGTATGCCGAAGCTAATGTGCGGTCCATCAAATCCGCAGATGAAATGCTTGGCACGCTGATTGATGTCAGTGCCTGAGGATTAGACCAGCATGGCAATCACGTCGGTTTACCCAAATGTCAGTCCATATGTCGGCAATCCGGCAGTGGATTTGGCACGTCGGGAAAACCTGAAACGTGACATTATCGAACCCGTCAGTCAGATGGAGCGTAGTCCTGCTGAGAAAGGCGTCATCTCTGAAGATAAAAGTCGTAACTCGCCGGCTCAACAAAACCCGACTTATACTGACGAATTAAAGAATCGCGGCACCGAGCTAAAACAGGCTGTTGAAGGTCGTTCACAAGAACGTGATCCGGAAAACCGTTCCGACCAGGAAAATTCCGGGCAGGCTGATTCGAACCCTAATCAGCAGGAAACTGCTGATGAACAGCGCAAGCTGGATGAACTGAAAAAGCGCGACGCCGAAGTGCGCGCGCACGAACAGGCCCATGCCAATGTGGGCGGTGATTTGGCGACGACGCCGAGCTATGAATTCCAATTAGGGCCTGATGGTCGCCAGTATGCGGTAGGCGGTGAGGTCAATATCGATTTAGCCGTGGTTCCGGGCGACCCGCAAGCCACTATCGTTAAGATGCAGAAGGTTAAAGCTGCAGCCTTGGCACCGGCAGATCCCTCATCAGCCGACCGGCGTGTAGCGTCTGAAGCGACTCAACGGGTGCTGCAGGCCCAAGCAGAGTTAGCCAAGCAGAATGTAGCATTAAATGACCCACCGGCTGCTGATGCTGATTATTGGTTGAAACAGGCGCAAGAAAAACAGCAAGACCAAAATGCCACTAATGCGAACGCTGTGCAGAATATTACTCAGCAGGGCGCTCAGCAGTTAGAACCCGGACGTCCGGTCAATAAAGGACCTCAATTTGAACAGCGCAGTTTAGAATTTGCAGCGCTCATGCAAAAACGTAGTCAGGTGATTAGCGGGTTTTATCAACAAGCCGTTCAGCCGCAAGAAAGACCGCTATTGCAAACTGCATAAGCTTGCCGGTTTAACAAAAGAAAACGCCGTCAACTGACGGCGTTTTTGATCGATAACAGCCCAGTGTTCTACTTTTTCAGCTTGGCCAGCGCAGCTGCAAAGGCGTTACCCATGGCTGCATTGCCAGAGTCAGGCTGACGCGGCGCGCTTTGTGGGCGGCTACCGCCGGCAGATTTTGCCGGTGCTGAACGTTCTTTAGCGCCACCTGCGGTTTTCGGCTGGGGCTGTTCGTCCATCCGCATGGTCAGTGCGATCCGTTTGCGGTCAATTTCCACTTCCAGCACTTTAACCTTAACGATATCACCGGCTTTCACGACCTGATGCGGGTCTGACACGAATTTGTCCGTCAGGGAGGATATGTGGACCAGTCCATCCTGATGCACACCGATATCAACAAAGGCGCCGAAGTTGGTGACGTTGGTAACAACACCTTCCAGCAACATACCGGGTTTTAAATCCGCCATGGTCTCGATGCCGTCTTTAAATTGTGCCGTCTTGAATTCCGGCCGCGGGTCACGGCCCGGTTTATCCAGTTCTTTCAGGATGTCGGTGATAGTCGGGATACCAAAATGCTCATCGGCGAATTCGGCTGGATTAATCGATTTCAGGAAGCTGCTGTTACCGATCACCGCATCCACGGGTTGCTGATGCCGAGCGAGGATTTTCTCGACCAGCGGATAGGCTTCCGGGTGCACCGCAGAAGCGTCCAGCGGGTTCGTGCCGTTGTTGATACGCAAAAAGCCAGCCGCTTGTTCATAAGCTTTAGGGCCCAGCCGAGGCACTTTTAGCAGGTCGCGGCGCTGCATAAAGCGGCCATTGCTGTCGCGATACATCACGATATTTTGTGCCAGCGTTTTATTCAGGCCTGCGACCCGCGCTAACAGCGCGACAGAAGCCATATTCAGGTCAACACCTACGGCGTTTACACAATCTTCCACCACAGCGTCGAGCGACTTTGTCAGCAGGCTTTGATTCACATCGTGCTGATACTGACCCACGCCAATGGCTTTGGGCTCGATTTTGACCAGCTCTGCCAAAGGGTCCTGTAAGCGGCGGCCAATCGACACGGCGCCGCGCAGCGATACGTCCAGATCCGGGAATTCCTGAGCAGCCAGTTCAGACGCTGAATACACCGAAGCGCCGGCCTCTGACACCATAATTTTGCTGAGTTGCTGCTCCGGCAGCAGTTTGATCACATCGGCGGCCAACTTATCTGTTTCCCGCGACGCCGTCCCGTTGCCGATGGCAATCAGTTCGACTTTGAATTGTTTACAGTAAGCGGCCAGCGTTTTGACCGACTTGTCCCACAGGTTTTGTGGCGCATGTGGGAAAATCGTGGTGTTTGCCACCAATTTGCCGGTTTGATCGACGACGACCACTTTTACACCGGTGCGCAGACCCGGGTCTAAGCCTAATGTCGCGCGCATGCCGGCCGGCGCCGCCATCAGCAGATCTTTCATATTGCGGGCAAATACCGCAATGGCCTCTTCCTCGGCTTTTTCGCGCAGTTCGCCAAGCAGGTCATTTTCCAGTTGCAGATGCAGTTTTACTTTCCAGGTCCACTGCACCGCGGTGCGGATAAAGGCATCGGCCGCACGACCTTGCTGACGCAAGTCAAAGTGGCTGGCAACCATTTGCTCGCAGCTGGCGTGTGCGCTGGTTTCATCGGCATCTGGTTGTAATTGCAGGTTGAGAATGCCTTCGTTGCGGCCGCGAAACATGGCCAAAGCCCGATGGGAAGGCACGTTTTTCCAAAGCTCTGTATGGGCAAAATAGTCGCGGAATTTCGCGCCTTCGGTTTCTTTACCGGCAACGACGGTGCTTTTCAACACCGCATGCTGCGCCAGATGGCGGCGCAGTTTGGCCAGCAGATTGGCGTCTTCCGCAAAACGTTCCATCAGAATGTATTTGGCGCCATCCAGCACTGCTTTAACATCGGCAAAACCTGCTGCTGCGTTGATATAAGGCAGTGCCGCCTGTTCCGGGACTAAATCCGCGTCTGCCAGTAACGCATCAGCCAGTGGTAATAAGCCGCCTTCAATCGCGATTTGGCCTTTGGTGCGGCGTTTGGCTTTGTAGGGGCCGTAGAGGTCTTCCAGACGGGTTTTATTGTCAGCTGCCAGAATGTCTTGCTCCAGCGCTGGTGTGAGTTTGCCCTGCTCATTGATGGTGCGCAGAATCACCTGCCGCCGGTCTTCCAGTTCACGCAGATAGGTCAGGCGCTGCTCCAGCGTGCGTAACTGCGTATCATCTAGGCCACCCGTCACTTCTTTGCGGTAACGGGCGATAAAAGGGACGGTCGCGCCTTCATCCAGCAGCTGCACTGCAGCATTGACCTGGTCCGGACGGGCTGCGATTTCTGCAGCGATCTGTTTGATAATCATCGACATGGCGTTATTGAGTTCCTTGCGCAGCGGCGATACGACGGGCCGCTCCTGATAAAGTGAGGGCTATTGTCATACGTCAGCACAAAAAAATCCATCCTGTAGCGGCTGACAGCCACGACGGCGCTTGGTATAAACCGCCATAGTTGGCCAAATCAGGCCCTGGAGCAGTGTCGGATGAGCGGAAAAGTACAGGCAAAAACCAAGTTGGTGACGCGGGAAGGCTATAACCAGCTGAAAGCGGAACACGATGAACTTTGGTTTAAAAAACGTCCTGAAGTAACGAAGATTGTTAGCTGGGCGGCTAGTTTAGGCGACCGTTCCGAAAATGCAGACTACACTTTCAATAAGCGGTTACTTCGACAAATAGATAGTCGAATCAGATACTTGAGGAAGCGACTTGAAGATTTACAGATTGTTGATTATTCACCGCAACAGGCTGGCAAAGTGTTTTTTGGTGCCTGGGTTGAGGTGGAGGATGAAGACGGGAACAGTCTGAAATTCCGCATCGTAGGCCCGGATGAGATTTATGGCCGTACTGATTACATCTCGATTGACGCGCCGATGGCGCGGGCTTTGTTAAAGAAGCAGGTCGATGACAGTGCACTGGTTCAGACGCCTGCAGGAACAAAAGAATGGTGGGTGACAGCCATTTTTTATCCGCAGCAGTCGTAACTGGTTCATTGATTCAGCTGCCAATCAGTTAAGTATCGTCAATGTAGCCATCAGGACCATCACAAAAGGCTTTATATGTTCAAATTTTTATTCGTGCTGTTAGCTATGACGGCCTTTCATGCAAAGGCGGATGACGAGGCATATCAGCAATGTTTGTTACAGCACCAAAGCAAAGTCGAAGTCCCTGAAGCGGCAGGGATTGTCAGAAAAGCGTGCGATCAGATCCACCGTGAGCTCGTGCTGTTGCCTCGAAAAAAGGCCTATTGGCAGTGTGTATTGGAGTATGTTCCTCCGGTTAAAACTCGTGAAGTGATCGCCGACTTATTGCAAGCATGCCGAGAGCAACATGATTTTGGAAATTAAAATCCTTTAAAAACAATGGCATATAAAATTATTTAATAAAATTTGTTTTTGTCATCTACGTGTAACAAAAATATGCTGGCGATCTGGTGCAGGCCTTGGCTATATTCATCCTGTACCTAATCACCGGAGACAGCAGCATGATGAAAAAAACTGTACTTACTGTCGTAGCCGTAACAGCTCTGTTGCTGACCGGTTGCGCTACCGTCAAACCTGAATATGCCTTTGTCGTAGACCAAGACCAGGTCTCCAAAGCGGACAATCTTAAACGCCAGCAACGTCAGGTTGCCCATGTCGTGTGGATCAATCCACCGGTACGCAAAGTGGCACTGGCGGAGCAACCGAAGCCATAGGCTTGTCGCCGCAGACGGAAAGAATTTGTAACACCTACACCCGCAATGTCCCATCAACATTGCGGGTTTTTCGTTTATAGTGGAGAAAATTTTGTGATAAGGATCCATCATGCAAACTCAGGAAACCACCAAGATTCTGGTCGTTGATGACGACATGCGCTTACGTGCGTTACTGGAGCGGTATTTGGTCGAACAAGGCTACATTGTTCGGACCGCCGCTAATTTTGAGCAAATGAACCGTTTGATGGAGCGGGAGAACTTTCATTTGCTGGTGCTCGATCTCATGTTACCCGGTGAGGACGGTTTATCAATTTGCCGGCGTTTGCGTCAGCAAGAGAATGAGATCCCGATCATTATGTTGACCGCCAAAGGCGATGAAGTAGATCGGATCATCGGTCTGGAAATGGGGGCGGATGATTATCTGCCAAAACCATTTAATCCGCGTGAACTACTCGCCCGGATCCGCGCTGTGTTGCGCCGCAAATCAAAAGAATTACCGGGAGCACCCACTCAGGAAGAAACCTTGGTTAAGTTCGGGCCTTTCGTGTTCAACCTGGCTACCCGCGAAATGCATAGAGGCGATGAACTAATGCCGCTTACCAGCGGTGAATTTGCGGTATTGAAAGTCCTGGTTAGTCATGCACGAGAGCCGTTATCGCGTGACAAGCTGATGAATATGGCGCGTGGCCGCGATTATTCGGCGATGGAACGTAGTATTGATGTTCAGGTTTCCCGTTTGCGCCGGATGATCGAAGATGACCCGACCAATCCGCGTTATATACAGACAGTCTGGGGCCTCGGCTATGTCTTTGTACCGGATGGTGCGGCCAGTTAATGCGGCTACTTCCACGCAGCGCTTTTGGTAAAACAGTCTTTCTGATTGGCTTATTGCTATTGATTAACCAGTTAGTTTCATACTTTCTGGTCGCGGTCTATGTGATCCAGCCGACGCTGCAACAAACGAATCATCTGATTGCGAAACAAATCAAAGTCGTTTTTATCGATGTTGGCGGAGAAGACCAGCTGTTATCACGGGAGCTGACTCAGAAATTCCAGCTGGCGACCGGCATTGACGTGCTGACCGAGGCAGAGGCGCTGCGGCAGGGACTGAATAACGCCATTTATTATCAATATTTTTCTGATGAGATGTCGCGTGAACTCGGTGGGCCGGCTGAGGTCAGGATCGAACAAGATCAGCAGTTTTCTTTTTGGGTCCGTCCACCACAGGCACCGCAATATTGGATTAAAGTGCCGCTGACCGGCTTAAATGAAACAGATTTTTCACCGCTGCAGATTTACATTCTTCTGATTGGTTTTCTCAGCGTGGCTGGC
>Ga0209812_10000693_pt1 | contig 28564 bp, 18 predicted proteins | sample JI71714BDNA_FD_187502 | JGI IMG/M metagenome (GOLD analysis project Ga0209812, IMG submission 187502) | Wastewater effluent complex algal communities from Wisconsin, to seasonally profile nutrient transformation and Carbon sequestration -... | ecosystem: Engineered > WWTP > Effluent > Algae...
GTAATAATTAGGATAATTTTTAATCAATTCTGTTTTATATTTAGACACAAATACCGGTCTTTCCTTTTCATAATCATACCATGGAGTCATATAGTCTCTAAATTCATCACATTTTAAAACCATGCGCAGACAAAGGGCACTGAATTTTTTATTCTTCGATGCATCTGCAGCCTTTTTGTAATAATATATTGCTTTTGCTCCACCATAATAATTAGCCTCATCCACTCTCTGACTATAATTTTTATTATCCGGTTCCTCATTTGTTGACCAACCATAGCGCATCATCATCCATGAATTACCGTGATGTGTCATATTGTAAAATATATTGCCAAGTGTGAAATAATTCATCGCAGCATTTTTACCACTTGCTGCATTGTTCTGCAATTCAATTATTTTATTTAGTAATTCAACTTTAGTAAACCGAATCGTGTCTGCTGCAGTAGTTGAATGACCACTATAAAAATCAGCATGCATAGGATTTGCATCCAGATAAGTATCATATTCGATCACACCTGTATGCCAGTATTCTGCAGGTATCTGATTCAATGTTTTAGCTGCTTCTGTATATTTCTCTTCCCTCATCTGCATGGTGCCGTATAGGTCCATTAGTTTGTATTTATCGAAAACTGCTTTTGAGATAAGGTAAGATTCGAAATTGGTTTTATTGGGTTTTTCTATAAGATCGAGGATGTATTTCAATTCCTGTGGTCCAGCCATTTCGTCCAGATAAAAGAAGTAATCATCATAATGCATCCAAAATGAAATGAATTTTTTTTGCATCCTCAACAATTCTGCACAATGGGATAGCAGTAGTGCGGATTTAGCTATTTCTTTATTTTCTTCAAATTTATAGGCAACCATAGCGATCAGTTGATCTGTAGAGGAGTATTTTCTTTCCAAGCCATCGTTCTCTTCAACGTATTTCTTGCTTTTCGCATCCATATTCAGAAGATCTACTAAGTCCTGATATATCTTTTCTTCTACTCCCGCATTATTTTTTTGATCAAGATCAAAACATAATATCCTTGTCGTTTTAATTTGTATTAATTGATCCGGATTGGGGTTTTGGGTAAGTGCGGTCTCGAGTTTGCTTAAGGCTTTTTTGTTTTCTTTTATTAAAAAATATAAATGACCAAGTGCAAGGTTCCAATAGGCTTTATCTTTTACCTTGGCTTCATCGTTTATTTTCTCAGCCAAACTTATTACTTCATTAGTATATTTCTTATCATCTTCTAGATTCTGTTTTATGTAGGTCCCGGTATTATAATCATATGCGTCCAGAGCAGCATTGGTCAATCTATTTGTATACAGCCAATGTTCTATTTTGTTAATTTCTCTGGAGAAAAGAAAAGCAAGATCTTTATCATTTGGATCAAGGGCATAAATAGCACTTAATGCAGTCAAAGACCTGCCCGGATCATGCACGGCTGCCTGCGTCCAGATTGCGGCCTGATCCTTTGGACCCTTAGTCAGTGAGATTAATTCAGTAGGATTAGTTTTGTTGTATAAAAGATATGTACGATACCTTTTTGCTATTGAATTTTTGAAAACACGAGCATAGGCAAGGTCTTTCTTTTGAACATTTACAAGGCATTTTTCGGCATAATGCAACATTGCCCAATAGTTTATGACTGATTGTTGGGTATTGTTTTCTATATATTTTACATAAGTACTTTGGCATGTTTTTAGATCCTCATTGTATCTAGAAAGGACGATGACTTGATAGGCATATCTTGTCTTTAGAAATGCATCGGAAGTTTTAGTTAATTCTACCTGAGCTTCTTTAATTAGTTTGGTTCGCATGATTTTTTTCGCAGCTTCTTCCCGATCATATTTCGCTTGATCAATGTCAGTATTCCATTGATATTGATCCACCATGTCATTTCTTAAAAAATATTCACACCTTTTGGCGAATATCATGTACTGATATGCTTCATTATTTGCCTTTTTAATTTTTGGCCCGGAGGAATAATATTCCAGGAACTCTTTTGAATTTAATACTCCGGTCTTTTCATCGATTGCTCCGCCAGCCCAATAGCCATAAAGCATTTCATTAATGTCTATTTTACTGACCACTTTACCTAAATAAGTATACCATTCTTCTAGATTTTCATCTATTCCGGCGCTGTTCAGGGGATTATTATCTCCGTTTAGAAAATTCAAAGTATAATAAAATGGCTTATTATGTTCAACTTTTGCCGTGTTTTCGTTAAACAGATGAAATCTGTAGGATTCAAGTTCATAATCATCAAAACAGGATGTATTAAATCCCCACAAAATTATTATGGCAATTAATTTACTGGAAAGTATCCAGAATTTTTTTGAATTGATGTACGTCATATGAATGTAATTGGACAGAATCAAGATGATAAAATGTAATGTTAATTGAATTTTGATCTTTTGGAACAATAGAAACGCATATTTCTGCAGCTCTTTTTAATTCCTTAAAGGTAATCTCTTCTAATCTTAAGATGTCACCTTTTCTGATAAATTTATCCTGGAGTAATGTATCTTTTTCAAAGCGGTAACTTTGGTTACCGGAGATTAACTTTGCGCCCATATTAATAAGGTCAGCATCATTTAGTCCCGGTAGTAAAGCAGACAGAGAACCATTTTGAAATAATACGCCCCAACTGAATAATGGCAGGGCAATATTGATGTGCAATGGATATTCTATGGCTCCTTTTATATATTTTTCGCCTTCTGTATTATCAAGTATAGAATTATAGGTTTTCATGTCCTGCACTCTTGACATATTGTAATACATCAAGGTGACTTCATCTACTGGTGGGATACCTGTTTTCTGAGCGTATTTAAATTGGTGAAGTCGCAGTGTACATGAAAGTTTTGCATCACCGATCATCGATTTGATGAGTATTAAGAAATTAAAATAAGCATCTTTCGTACCCGCTGTCCAATCGCAGTCGATCTGTATCTCTTGGTATGAGTTCAGGCCATTTTTACTTTCAATATCTCTAATTCTATTTACTAATTTTCTAGCAAGAGTGTCTAATCCTCTTTTCTGTAACTTTGCAAAAATGTCATTCTCAATATAAACTACCGGTATGAGGACCAAATTTGTATCTATTTTATCTTCAAATTTTATGCTGGAAACAGGCAGAATATCTTTTCCGTTCATTAGTTTAATATCAAAATAACGCACATATATTTTGTGAATATTATTTTCTGCAAGTTTACTCTTTTCGGATTCTGTTAGAATAAAAGTTTGTTTCCAATGGTAAATGGACGGAATTACTTCACGTTGTTTATTTTCACAGGAATTAAATAACCCGACAATTATTATTGGCCAAATGTAAAATAGATATTTTTTCAAAGTTTAATTATGCATTGGTATTAAAGCAGTGAAAGTAAGCATCAAAACTCAAAACTCAATAATAATTAACAATTAATAAATTACAATTACTTTAATGCATCGCTTCTCCCAAGTCTACTTTCGGCGCATTTTTCTTCTGCTTCACGAATAATATAAATGGTATGCAGATCAAAAATATGATGCCCAGATATAGAAATACATCCATGTACGACAAAACGGCAGCTTGTTTACTAACGCCATAATCTAATGCTTTATAAGCTGCTTTCAGCGCCACATCAGGCGTCATTCCTTTTCCCATAAATGATTGTTGAAGGCCATTGACACGTTGTTGCACAGCCATTGAATTTACGTCTAATTTCCCGACTAGATCATTTCTATATGCCATATTCTGATGTGATAGAAAGGTAGTGATCATCGCCACCCCGAACGATCCTCCTAGTTGCCGCATCATACCTGTAAATGCAGCTCCCTGTCCTATCTCCTGACCTTTCAATGTAGATAGAGATAAAGCTGTGATTGGAATAAACAGTAATCCAAGTCCTATACCACGAGCGATTAGCATCCAGAAAAAAGCGTCTGCACCCGTATCAGGTGTGATTATTTTGTAACCCCACAAGCTATAAACAAAAAATGTGAAGAGTCCTCCGGCTACTAAATATTGATTCTTAACCCCGGCAGTGATCAGCCGTCCGATTAATGGCATCATGAAGGCAGTGGTCAATGCAGCAGGGATCATGAGAGCACCTGATTGCTGTGCAGTCCATCCCAATGTACTCTGTGTATATAATGGTAGAATAAAGGTCGAACCATACAGTCCAAAACCGAGAATAAAAGACATGATAGTACCTATACGCAGGTTTCCATTCTTAAGAACTCGCAGTTCAACTATGGGATTTTTGTAGGTTAATTCCCTCCAGATGAAGAAGAATAGTCCAAGAATGGCAGCAGCGAATAGCATGGTGACTGTTTGGCTCTGGAACCAATCCTCTTCATGACCTCTTTCGAGAACGTATTGAAGCGAACCCACAGTGATAGCGAGCAATGCTATTCCGAGCCAGTCGATCTCATTACTTGCTTTTTTAGCTGCATATTTTGGACTTCGTACGAATTGTAAAGTCAATAATGTAGCTATTACACCGATCGGAATATTAATGTAAAATATATATGGCCAACTAAAATGATCCACGATATATCCACCTAAAGGCGGACCTAATGTCGGTCCGATGATTACGCCAAGACCATAGATGGCCTGCGCCATGCCACGTTTTTCGATGGGATACGACTCTGTAATGATTGTTTGTGAAGTTACGAGCAATGCTCCTCCGCCAAGTCCCTGGACAAATCTGAAAAATACAAGTTCCCATATGCCGTTTGCATTGCCACAAAGGAAGGAAAAAACAGTAAATATGATGATGGAAGCCGCAAAATAGTTTCTTCTTCCAAATTGCTGTGAAAGCCAGCTGGTCATCGGAACAATAATCACATTTCCGATAGCATATGCCGTGATGACCCAACCAACTTCCGTCAGCGTAGCTCCGAGATTGCCCCTCATATCGTTGAGGGCCACATTGACGATGGTAGTATCGACAATCTCAAGGAGTGCACAAAAGATTGCTGTGATCGTGATGATCACCCTTCTTCCGCCATATTCTACTAATGAATCCTGCATGTTGGATTGTTTTTGATATTTGAATTTTAGATGGGGTGAATTGAGCCTGAAGTCAAAAAAAAATCTGTAATCAGTAATCAGTAATCGGGAATGGAAACACCATCAAATTTTACGAAACACCATTTTAATTTCTAATTTCTAATTTCTGACTTCTAGAATCTAGTGTATAGCATCTAGCGTCTGATTTCTGACCTCTGACCTCTGACCTCTGACTTTCAATTCAAATGCACATCGACCTCCACATTCATTCCCGCTCGCAGCCTTTTGATCTCTGGATCTGTTTTGTTGACAAAATCTATTTTGATAGGCAGTCGTTGAACTACTTTTACGAAATTTCCACTAGCGTTATCAGGGGGAAGCAAGGCAAACTTAGATCCTGTAGCTGCTGAAAACGAACTTAGCACTCCTTCGAATTCATGATCAGGCAGCGCATCTACTTTAATAGTCACTTTTTGACCTTCAACCATTCTGTCAAATTGTGTTTCTTTAAAGTTAGCGACTACCCATTTGTCATTGCTAAGAATTATGCTAAATAAATTGTATCCTGCCTGAAGAAATTGACCTTTCTGTACTGGTACTTTAGAGACAATACCACTTTCCGGGGCAATGATGACTGTGTATGAAAGGTTAAGTTTTGCATTTTCCACATCTACTTCTCTTTGTTTAATGATGGAAGAAGTGACCTCGATTTGAGAAGAAGTAGCGTTACTTTGTGAGGAAACAACTCCAGTTTGTGCATAGGCTTGCTGCTTTTGATTGATTAAAACCTGCAATTGTTTTTGAGCAGTCTGATTGGCAGCTACTGCTTGCTCATATTGTTGTTGAGTGATGGAATGGTCTTTAATCAGATTCTCATATCGTTCAAGATCTTGTGCTGTTCTGGTTACATTCACTTTAGCAGTTTGGATCTGAGATTCTGCGGTATTCACTGCTGCTTTTGAGGTGTTGATACCTTGTCTTGCAGCACTTGTGTTTGCTACTGCAGCATTATAATTACTTTTCGCTGTAGCTAGAGCTGCTTCAGCCTGGTGCAAAGTCACTTTCAAGTCCCGTGGATCTAATATTAGTAATGTATCCCCTTTGTTTACCATTTGATTGTCATCTACTTTGACATCAAGTACATATCCGGATATTCTGGAAATTACAGGATTGACATTAGCTTCAATCTGTGCATCATCTGTTTCTTCATGATGAAGACTGTGATTATATTTTGTTATTCCAAACCAAGCAGCACCACTTACTAAAACAAAAAGAATGATGATAAATACGGGGCTTCTTTTTTTAGATGGTTTGACGTTTGGTTCGTTTGTTATGGTCGACATTATTAAAATATTTATTATTTGTTATGATCTTATTTATTTAAGTTTTTGTCGGGTATGTTTTCGTCTGTCAATTTGTTGATGTGCTTAAAATTCAGCGTTCCATTCTAATTTCTAACTTCTATTTTCTTACTTTTAACTTTGATTATTTGGAAAGGGAACCCGTTGTTTTCAGGATTTTTTGATAAGCTAGTGCTGCGTCTGCCTTCGCAAGTGACACATTCAACTTTGCTTGTAAAAGGGATACATCAGCTTCGAGCAAGTCGGTAATAGTTACCAAACTATTATTGTATTTATTGTTAGTGATCCTATAATTTTCAGTTGCTTGGGTAATAGCAGTTTCATAGACATTGATCTTTTGTTTTGACAGCAGATAATTCTGATAATCCCTGTTTATCTGTAGTTTGATCTGATCTGATAAAAGGTCTTTAGAAGATTGTAATTCTAGTGACATGGCTTCTGCTTTGGCTTGTCCCGTATTGGTCTTCCAAAGTGATGCAATGTTATATTTAACACCTACTCCCACATTCACTGCATTTGAAATAGTAATAAAGCCGGGTATGTCTGCTGCTACATATCCTCCTGTCAAGGCAACTGACGGATAGGCGTCTGCTTTAGCTATCTTGACTGAATTGGCAGCAGCTTTTTGTTGCAATTCCAAGGCTTGAACGTCTTTTCTAAGATTGAGGCCTTTATTGGTAAAGTCTTCTATGGTTGACAGTTGCTGAGATTCATTTAGAAATACGGGATCTATTTCGATCATAGTATTCTCCGGAAGCCCCATGATCAGATCCATGCTTACATTAGCTAGTTTGAGATTACTCTCTGCATCTAATAGTGCAAGAGAGATATTACTTGTTTGCAATTGAGCTTTCAAAAGGTCGTTTCTGGCCAATAATCCGTTTTGCTCAAGACGGGAGAACGTGGTATCTCTCTTCCCGGAAGCCTGAAGATTTTCTTTGATTACGTTGACTGCGATGCCTGCTTTATAAAGATTGGTGTAAGCCTCGATGGTATTGTAGACCACAGCATCCTTGTCATTGGCGGCACTTAGTCTGGCTGCCTGCTCCAGATAATTCGCGGATTCAACGCCATATTTTAATTTACCTCCAGTATAAATCGGATATGAAACGTTGATCAACCCGTACAATGCTTGGTTAATATCCGGACCACCTTGTCCTTCAGGGGCTGAAGCAAGATTGACATTTGCACTGTTCAATCTTAAATAACTGGCACTGACGCTGGCTTCAGGCAGTCTGTGGTCTTTCGCAGCGCGTACGTTGGCGATAGCTTCTGTAATCTTAAGATCTGAGATACGGAGGTTGTGACTGTTAGCCAGACTTAGATCAATTGCTTCTTGCAAAGTTATCTTTTTAGATTCCTGGGCACTTGCAGAAGCACCTAGAAGCAGGATAACAATCAAATTAAAAAAGAATTTTTTATTTTTCATATCCAAGTAATGTTTTAAAAATGATCCTCTGGTGATTGTATAATTTGTCGTACAAAAGTTCGTTACGCTCTTTAGTCGTTAATTTTTGGTAGTTATTAAATTCGAAGTAATAATCTTGGTTAATGACGGCTTGGGTTACGGTACCGGTCAAAGTATTCAAGGCTAGTATTACATCAACTTCTTTTTTAAAATCTCCACTTCGCTGACCTTCTTTAATTAGTTCTGAGGTAAGAAAAGCATAATTTAATTTAAGTTCTTTGATGAGCTTGAGTATGACCGGATTTTGTTTTAGAACCTGTTCATACAACATAATTTTGTAGAAAGATTGGTTAGCGACGACTTTAGAAACATAATCTGACAGCATTCTCTCGACCTTTTCAAAAGGAGTAAGACTGGTATCCTTAAGAATCGTTTCGATCTTAATTTTTGAGGCATCCATTTTTTCATGAAAAAGGCTTTCCATGAGTTTCTCTTTACTACCAAAATAGTAGGAGATCATTGCGAGATTGACACCGGCCAATTCTGCAATATCTCTAACACTAGCGGCATCATAACCTTTGGTAGAGAACAGTTTGATGGCGGCTTCTAGAATGCTGGTTTTTTTATCCATGACTTTCATAAGGCGTATAAAGCCGCAAAACTAAACAAACGTTTAATTAAAACATTCGTTTAACAAATTATTTGCATTTGATTAAGATTTGAATTTGGGTCACCTTCTCACTCATTCTTAAAGCTAATGGCCTATAGCTATTGGCTGATGGCTCTCACTGAATTGGAATTTTAATACACTTGAGCTAGGCGGACCACAGGATTTTGCTTCATTAATTCAACATGAAGTGAATGATTAAATGTTGAAAGCAATTTGGGAGTAGAGTTCATCGTAATATTGCAATATTACAATGGAGATAGAGGCACCACAAGATTTAGGTTCACATTAATTCACAAGGATGTGTATGTTTTACAGTTGAAAGTAAGTTGGGAGTGTGGTTCATCGTAATATTGCAATATTACATTTGAATTAAAAGTTCCATCTCAACATCAAATAAAAAAACCCGCAATTGTTTTACAATTGCGGGTCTAAAATCCCTTTTCAAGATCCGGAAATTATGACTAAATAATCACCGGTAGTTTTTTTTCTCCAAATAAATAATATACTACAAACTAAACATCCAAATCGATCATTGATTCGTAAATGAGTTGTAGTTGAGAAGATTATTTTTTTCTGCTATACGCAAGGATTAAATCCAAAGTTGATTTTTTGGGTTCAAACTGACAGTCTGGTAGTATTTTTTTAAGGGAATTAACTGAATTTGAAATGTCCAATGTCTCATTGACAATGGCTAGTGTGTAGTTTTTGATTTTTTTTGAAGTTGTAATGGGAATGTTCTTTGTATAAATATTACTCATATCAAAAAGGTTATACTTTATAAATTAATCATAGGTTAAAATTCCTTTCTAAAACATGAAACTACTAATAAATATTGTGCTATCAAAAAAATATATTCTTAACCTGAAAGAATATACCGCAATGTCAATCAGATAGACCAGCAGGATCCCAAAAATATTTTTCCATAGACACGATAACACTATCTTTTATTTCTATTCCTTCGTCATTTAATCTCGACTCCATTGTATGTTCTGGTGAGAAATGAAGTTGCCCAGTCAAAGCCCCTTTTCTATTGACTACTCTGTGGGCTGGTACTTCAAAAGCCTCAGTACCACAATGATTCAATGCCCATCCGACCATTCTTGCTGATCCAAGACCTAAGGCGTTTGCAATGGCTCCATAAGTTGTTACTCTGCCCAATGGAATCAATCGAACGATTTGGTAAACTGATTGAAAATACGAATGATCCGCCATAACTGCTTCTATTTTATGAAAATTTGAGCTTAAGCCTTTAACTTCGCCGATTAAATTTATAATAAACATGCTAAAGATAGCACACAATATAAGTAATTTATCAGATGCTCGCTACTTCGCAGCGGCAGGTTTTGATTGGATTATCTTCAATTTTGGACCGGGAGCAGCCGAACATAAACATTTAATCTACGGAATATCAGAATGGATCTCTGGCAGCAAGGTTGGCATGCATGTGACAAATGTTGATGAGGTATTATATCATATCGAAAACCATCCTGAGGTACAAGGTTTTTGGCTGGAAAAATCCTTTAAATTGGAGTTGGAAATAGACCATGCAACCTTATTTTCTGAATTACCATTAAAATCAACAAGCCACAATTATCAAATTGCTCATTCATTAGATTTTAATTCTGATGCCTCTAAAACCATTTTGGATCTTACTTCTCTTGAACCGGGAAGTTTTGATTTATCAAGTCTTAATATCGCAGGGATAACGCTGTCAGGCACTGAAGAAGAACGTCCCGGATTTAAAAGCTATGGATATATGGAAGACTGGATGGATATTCTGGACGAATTGAATGATTAAGTTGTCCTTGAAATAGCCTTTCTCTTGAATTCACCCTGACGTATCACCTTAAATATATCCTTCACTAGTTTTACACTTTTAAGTTCGAGCAAAGCATCAATGGTGCCTAAGGTCTCAAATCAGCTTATACCTAAAGAAAATACTTTTTTAACCTGGTCAAACGGCTTAAGATTCGACTTTATACGAAACGGAATTATATAATTGACCAATACTTTGCCGTATAATGCCGAGCTGAAAGTCGTTTGGCCAAATTTATTTGGACTAATACGAATTTCCATTCGGTATTAATTCTATATTGGTCAATGAAATAATTCCATTTGTGTAGTCAGTAATTTCAGACTCCGTGTCTTTTAAAGGAAAGATATAACTATGTAGCACTTGACATTCACTAATCTCTTCTAGATTTTAGAACAAATGTTTACATTTTAATTACTTTTAACTAATTTATCCTCTGTGAGGGGGACTATTTATAGAAAATGATGTTATAACAGTATAATTGAAAAATTATAAATTCCTTTTAACTGTATTACCCTGTTATTTATTTAACCTTTTAAATTCAAAAACATGTCAGTAAACATTTTAGATGTATTCAGAAATCAGATCGAAGGAAAGCTTATCAGTTCAGCATCATCCTTGTTAGGAGAGGGTGAGTCAGCAACTAAGAATGCCCTTGATGCTATTTCTTCCACTTTGTTGGGAGCAATGATTCAGAAAAGTTCAACAAATACCGGAGCTAATGAACTGCTAGATCTGTTAAAGTCAGACGATGTCAACTCGGCAGCACTTATTGAGAATATCAGCTCAGAACCATCAGATGGGTACAATTTAAATAATATCATGAACAAAGGCCTTCCGATAGTGAGAACCTTACTGGGAGGCACTGGAACTTCTGTAATAGATTGGATATCAGCTAAATTTAACATTAAGTCTTCTTCTACGGCATCATTGATGAGTCTTGTAGCGCCATTTTTGGCTGGAATAGTTGGAAAGGAAGCTGCTAAATCAGGTTTTAGTACCGCCGGTTTGACTGCACTTTTAGCTCAGCAAGCTCCATTTGTAAAGAGCTTGCTTCCGGCTGGTTTGGCAGGAATTACTAATTTCAATGCCATCAGTAATCCTAGCTTAAGAAATGAACCGTTATCAGGTGCTCCATTGAAAACGGAATCTTCGACATCTCCGGATGCCCGTAATACTGACACCAGTTTCTTAGGAGGCTTTATACCTTGGTTAATATTGATCCTGGGATTGGGATTGTTATGGTACTTTATGAGAGGATGCAATAATCCAAAAGTTGAGGAAACTGTCACAAATACTAGTATGGCAGTGGATACAATAAAAGAGAATGCAACGAATGCAATAGATTCGGTTAAAGCAGATGCTAATATTGCTTATGTCGCATTGAAAGGTAAAGTAGATGAATTCGGTAATTGGATCTCAGATCTTGGTAAAGATTATGAAGTAAAATTGCCTAATGGCAAAGTATTGAAAGTGTATGAATCGTCTATAGAGCGCAATCTTGTAGACTTTATCAACTCAGGTGAAAAAGATGAAGAAGTTTTGAAAAATAAATGGTTCTCATTTGACCGATTGTATTTCAAATCTGGAAAGTCCGAACTTACTAATGAGTCGAAAGGTCAGCTGGATAATATAGGAATGATACTTGCAGCATATCCTAATGTCAATATAAAAATGGGCGGTTATACAGATTCAGATGGAGAAGAATCTTTTAATCAAAAGTTATCTCAGGAAAGAGCGGAGATTGCAAAAAAAGAACTCCTAAAAAGAGGAATCGGCGCTGGTAGAGTTGAATCGGAAGGCTATGGAGAGCAATACCCAAGATGTCCTGCCAACGATACTAAAGAATGTAAATCACAGAATAGAAGAATTGATATTCGAGTTACAAAAATGTAAACCTAATATATTATTTCAGAAAATAAATTGGCTGTCTTCTTAAAAGTGGGCAGCCTTTTTTTATTTACAATTGGGAGACGGTTGAAGCAATTGTTGAAGTTCTTACAGGACTTCCTAGTTTTTTAACCTCCATCATCTCCTTGAAAAGTTCGGTATAAGAGGCACGATTTTCAATCATAGTGCCATTCTCAAATGAGATAGATGCAAATTTCTTCATGGGAACGTTGACTTTGATGATTCTCTTAAAGAATTCTGGATAAAAGACTAACGGATAGTGTTCATAATCTTTTGAACTATTGGCCTTAAGAAAAGCGCGTTCAATGGCTGCTTTATTGATCTTTTTTTCTTCTGCACTTATGTGACGATCATCGGTAGTATCGTCATTCCATACCATAAAGTGAGCTGATAAGTCTTTGATATTCTTCATGATGAAGTGAAGATTGGCATCTTTGGGATATAATATCTTAACATTAATACCAACTATTAATCCAGCAGATTTTATTTTGATGATGAGGTCTGAAAGCGGAGTTTTATTATAACCAATATTTTCAGTATTGATCATATTGTTTTCTTCTTCCATCAGATTAATGACCACACCTTTAAGTCCTTTTGATTCCAGCATTTCAAAGTCGATGTCTTTACCTTTTCCATCCAGCACTAACCAGGGCTCGCAGTTTTTGGGACAAGCGTTTAGGAATCTACCCAACTTGTACAGCATAGATTGGGGCTGTTCCCATTTAATATAAATCTTATGTGTATTGTCATAGAGCTTGAACTTGCCTGTAGTAAAAAGGTCTATTGTAGTATTAAGTCTGCTTTTACTGCCGCAGGTAGAAAAGTCCAGAAAAGAAACACCGGGACTTTGCACCAAAACATCCTCTTTCAATTGTTCAAATTCATTGACGATGTATTTCTCAAATGCATCTCCAAAGAAAATCGGAATAAATGGGTTCCAGAAAAATTTACCATTATGCTTAAGTACCTTGTCAAAATAGAAGGGACTGGCCAGCCCATTATATTTTTTATCTAAGTTTTTGAAATATTTTATTGCAGAATTTAAACTTTTAGTCTCGCCCAAGCCTACTATGAAAATCCTTGTAGATAAGGCTGACATTAAATATTGCTTTTCAAAACGGCTTGAACTCAATATTTTTGAAACATGTTTTTTATTGACTGCGCTGACAATTTTGTTATTCTCCATGCAAATAAAAACATTACTGTAATTGAAACAATTTATATAAATTGCATCAATTGATTATGTGGAAATAGATTAATTCTCTGTGAATGATCGTTCTAAAATAACAACATTTTCCGCTGTTATCTTTGAAATACAATCTTAAATATTTGTTAAAATACATATATGCGTTTTAATAATTTGTTCAATTCGTTGGTATTAAACATTTTAGTTTTTAGTGCGACTGGACTTGTTGCTCAATCTGTGACAATGTCCAACGAGATCACTATGGTCTCGGACAATAATTATGATCTGATAGGATACTTCAATAATAAGATTACCCTGCTCGAAGACAATGGCAGAAGTCTTACGCTTCACGAATTCGATGACAACCTTAAGAATATAAATACTCCAACTATTAATTTTAATTATAAAAAAAGCAGGTTATTCGGATATGTACCCCAGGATACCATGCTGACACTCTATTACAAATATTTTGATGACGAACAGTATATCATTTCACTTTTGAATTATAATTCTAGGCTCGAACTTCTTGGCGAAATGATCCTTCAGACTTATGACAAGAATCAAGCTCGCCCTTTACCGATCAATATATCTGAAGATAAGTCTCATCAACTCATTATGCTCAATGAAGTGGCAGATAAGACCACTCGATACATCATGTATGATGCGGCAAGTAATAAAGTTTTGTGGAATACAAATGATCAAGGCATAGAATCTAATTTATATGAAGAGGATCGTTTGGCCAAAATAGTTACAAACAAAGGTGTCGTGTATAGCCTATACATCAATAGTCATAATAGAGCCAAGAATAATTATACCATAGTGAGGCTGGATCAGCTTGGATACAGAAAGCTGGAAATTACATTAAATACAATTCCGCTTTCGGACATTTTAATGGAGTATGACAATGATATTGACAAGTTGACTTTGTTTGGTATATATATGGATGAATTAAGTGCCATGCAGGAAGGCATCCTGCATATGGATGTATATCCTTCACTGGAATATGCAGCGGACTATAAACTAATTCCTTTCGGAAGGCAAACGATCATAGATTACTTTGGACAAAATCAACGGCAGAAGATCGGTATTGTGGACCTGGAATTAAAGGAAGTCCAGACAAGAATGGATGGAGGACACCTGCTTATATGTGAACAAAAAAAAGAAGTCAACAGAATAAACAATACAGGCAGAAGCGCTTTTGTGCCTGTAAGTACGAGTACAGACTATTACATAGAAGACATTATACTTACAAGTCTTGATAAGGCAGGAAATCTTGAATGGCAGAAAGTATTGCAGAAGAAACAATATTCATATGATGATGATGCGGCATATTCCTCCTATTTCATTCATGCCAATCCCTCCCATCTCAGACTTATGTATAATGACGAGATCAAGAATGAGAACACGATCAGCGAATATGTGGTCAATCCATTAGGCAATGTAGATAGAAGGGTCATGTTTAATACGGCGGGTTCCGGACTGCATGTACAGGTCAGAAATGGCATGCAGATCAGCTCCAATGCGACGATTCTACCGAGTATCCGCAAGGGTAAATTACGTCTTATCAAAGTAACTTATTAAAAAAAAGCAAGAATTCTTTTTTATTTCCATAATAGTCCTATCTTTGCATCGCTTTTGAAGAAAGGCGCATTATTAAAATAAATTCATTGGGAGCATAGCTCAGCTGGTTCAGAGCATCTGCCTTACAAGCAGAGGGTCCGCGGTTCGAACCCGTGTGCTCCCACAAACTAGGGTTAAAGTCGCAAGATTTTGACCCTTTTTTTATGTCTAAAATTAATGTTTTTGTCACCTCTGGTGCAAATATTTAACTTGTGAGTTGATAAATAATTAAGTCTTCGAAAGGTCACCAGTCACAGACTGGCACCAGCGTAAATGCGAGATAGTTGTGGTTTTATTTATACTTATGGGAATATTGGTTGGTAAGAAATGAGAATTGGGTTGAAATGAATTGAAGTTATACTTATGCCAGTGGGGAATAATGGTCACCATTAAACACGAATTTATTCGTGAGAATTCGTGCAATTCGTGGTTAAAAACTTTTAATGCAATATGAAATAAGATTAAATTATTGACCAATATTTTTTCGAATACTGCCGAGCTGAAATTCGTTCGCCGGAATTTATTTGGCCAATTAACCATTTCCGTTCGGTATAGAGTTCTATTTTCGATAATGGCCAATTATTGGTTGTGATTTATTAATCTATTTCATTCAACAATATTGACCCTCAAAAAATAGTGCTTCATATTGTGACTTTAATCTGTTCCTTTTTAGACATTTCCTTTCTAAATTTTCCCCTCAAATCACCACCCACACACATTAACAAATCATTATTTGCCGAAAACTTTAAAAAAAGTATATTTGCAGCCGTTTAGGATACCTTATAAATACAATGATATCAGCTATTTGCAACAAGTCGACCTCAAGAGTTCATTAATTTTTTGCAATAAATTGGTTCAGTATCCATATACGCTTCTTCAAAATGATGCGTTACAGAGGTCTTAAAACGATTTAATCTAAACCTATACAATACGTATGTTCAAGAACTGTCTATTCTTTGCTTTTTGTCTTTTCGTATCATCTTCATTGTTCTCCCAGAAAGATGAAGTGCTTTTTACGGTCAATAAAGCACCTGTCACCGTCAGCGAATTCAAATATATTTATGAAAAGTCGAACAATAAGAATGCTGACTATTCTGAAAAATCTCTAAAGGAAAGTCTGGACCTATATACAAGATTCAAACTTAAAGTGGCTAAAGCCAGGGACTTGAGGCTGGATACCTTGACCTCGCTCAAAACGGAATTGAACAGCTACAAAAAACAATTGGCTGAATCTTATCTGACTGACAAGGAAATCACAGAAAAATTAGCGGCTCAACTTTACGACAGAAGTAAGACAGATATACGTATAGCCCACATCTTCATTGCTGCCGGCCCGGATAAACTTCCTGAAGATACCCTTAAAGCTTATGCCAAGGTCATGGAGATAGCAGCTAAACTTAAGGCAGGTGGTAAATTTGAAGATCTTGTAAAGCAATACTCTGAAGATGAGAGCTCTAAAGTTAATAATGGAGATGTTGGGTTTCTAGCTCCAATGTATCCAAATGGATTCTTTTCTCTTGAAAACTTGGTTTATTCTTTGAAGAAAGGTGAAGTAGGAGGCCCGGCGAGAACTGCAGCAGGTTGGCATTTTGTCAAAGTTTTGGACTCAAGACCAGCACGTGGTGAAATGGAAATAGCTCAAATTCTGGTCCGCATTAATAAAGAAGTGGATGAAGGTTTCGCTAAAAATAGGATCGATTCGATTTACACAGCACTTCAGAAAGGAGCAGATTTTAACGAAACAGCAAAGAATTTTTCTGACGATAAAGCGACCTCCGGTAAAGGCGGATTCTTAGGTTTCATTACTATAGGTCAATACGATCCAACTTTTGAAGATGCAGTATTTACTTTGAAAAATGATGGTGATTATACCACTCCATTTAAGACAGCCCTTGGATTCCACATTGTCAAGAGAATATCTAAAAAATCAGATGTCAATTTTGAAACCTCTAAGAAGGCTTATATGACAAAAGTAGCTCAGAATGAGCGCTTTGCTTTGGCGAAAGATAAATTGGTTGAAAAAATTAAAAAAGAATATAAATATACACTCGATCAAAAGGTATATAAACAATATGTAGACTCTATCAACACAGATAAATTTTACACTTCAACATGGACAGAGCCTAAGATCAAAAGCAGCCCAATGTTTACAATGGGAGGTAAAGAATATACCACAGATGAAGTTAGTGAGTTTTTGAAAGCAAACTCAAGAAGGAGAGTAAGAATGAATAAAGGCATGATCCCAAGCATCGCATTCGAAGAACTTTATAATGAATTTGTAGCAACAAAAGCTATGGAATATGAGCAAAGCCAGCTTGAATTTAAATACCCTGATTATAAGTCATTGACAAGAGAATATGAAGAAGGTTTCTTGTTTTTCGAGGTGACCAACAATGAGGTTTGGAATAAAGCTTCTCAGGATACTATTGGGATTGACAAATTCTTCGCAGAGAACAGTAAGAAATATATGTGGGAAGAAAGAGCAAGAGTATTGCACTATACGCTGAAAGCTTCCACTCCTGAAGAGCTAAACAAGATATACGAAAGTATTCGTAAAAGCACACCTGAAGAGCTCCAGAAGAAATTTGGTACAGATAAGGTTTCCTATACTTCTGAATTGATTGAAAAATCTAATAGTGGTGATGTGGCAGGTCTTGACTGGAGAATAGGTAATATGTCCGGCTTGCAGCGTAATCCTGATGGAAAAACTGGCACCGCAGATAAGATTGAATCAATCACTCCTCCTTCTCAGAAAGAACTGAAAGATGCTAGAGGATTCGTCATTGCAGATTATCAAGACTACCTTGATAAGCTTTGGGTAGAAAAACTTAAAAATGAATACAACGTTTCAGTAAATCAAAACGTTTTTAATTCGCTTGTAAAGCGTTAATAGAATAAATTTCAAATGATCAGAACCTTAGCGTTTATTATTTGCTTACTACCAACATTGGTATTTGCACAAAGAGAAGTTTTAGATAAAGTGATTGCTCAGATAGGTGGCGAATCTTTACTCCAGTCAGAAGTAGAAGATGCTTATACTATGGAAGCAGGCCGCAATCCTAAAGTTCCTACAGATCTGCGTTGTCAGATAGTTGAAAATCTTCTTCTTCAAAAATTACTTACCAATCAGGCAAAAATTGATTCTGTAGTAGTTAGCAATGATATGGTCGAAAACCAGTTGAATGCAAGGGTGGATCGAGTTTTAGCTTACATGAACAATGATGTGTCTCAGTTTGAGTCATATTATGGCAAATCTGTCAGCGAAATGAAGGATGAATTGAGGGGCGACTTAAAGGACCAATTGATGGCGGAGGAAATGAAAAATAAGATAGTCGAAAAGATTACCATTACTCCGTCTGAGGTCAAACAATATTTTAAATCAATACCATATGACAGCTTACCCTATTATAATGCTGAAGTAGAATATTCTGAGATCAACTATTATCCAAAACCTTCTAAGGCAGAAAGGCAGAAAATAACTGATAAACTGAATAGTATCAGGACCAGAATCGTTGAGAATGGTGAAAAATTTGAAGATCTTGCTAAGAAATTTTCTATTGATGGATCAGCTGCAGCAGGCGGAGATCTTGGTTGGGCGAAACGTGGTGCTTTTGTTCCTGAATTTGAAGCTACAGCTTTTAATCTGGAAGAAGGTCAGGTGAGCACAATAGTAGAATCTGAATTTGGTTACCATTTAATTCAATTAATTGAAAGAAGAGGTAATTCTTTTCATGCAAGACATATCTTACTTAAGCCTGAGTTGTCGGATGATGACAAGAGAATTGCAAAGCATACACTCGATAGCATACTAGTTGAACTTAATAACAGTAAGGTGACTTTTGTGGATGTTGTGAAAAAATACAGTAATAAAAACTTTCCTAGTTACAGCAATGGAGGACGTGCCATAAATCCTGCAACAAACACCAATTTTTTCGAAATTTCTGATCTTGAACCTGATATCTATTTTACCTTAGACACCATGGTAGTAGGACAGATTTCAGCTCCTCATGAATTCAAAGATCCTTATGGTGAAACAGCTTATAAGGTTTTAATGCTGCAATCACGATCTGAACCACACAAAGCAAGCCTTGAAAAAGATTTTTCCCGATTGAAGGAAGATGCAATCATTGAAAAGAAAGATTCTGAGGTAAAAAGATGGGTGGATGAAAAAATTGGTCAGACATATATGACTATTCAGCCGGAATGGCAAACTATGTGCCCTAACATCAGCAATTGGAAGATGGCCAATTGATTTTTTTATTATGTACCTTTATTGGACAATAATAAATTAGTCTTTGGAACGACCTGTTATTCCATTCTTTTTTTTACCAGAAGTAATAGAGTTTCGGCCACTAATCACCTCTTTATTTGACCTAATTCAAAAACAGTTTGAGGTAAAATTTATTGAGACAGAAGAGTTGGTTCAAGATGCCCTCATCTTTGATTTATCATCGGGCTACCCTTTAAAAAGAGAAGTCTATACCAAACTAGGCCTTTTGAGACCATGTCCTGAATTGTTTCAACAAGGACTTCATATATGTTTCGAAACTGACCTTAAAAAGATTGATCCACTCGCTTCAGCCTTCTCTATTTTACATTGTTTATCAGAGCAAAATCTATCTGATGCTGTGCTGGATAAATATGGTAGATTAACATACGAAAATAGTCTTTACAAGGCTTTCCATTCCTCTTATGAAGATCTTGTATCGCCACTCTTCAGAATATTTTTGAAAGATTATTGCCATATTGAGAACATCAGATCTATGGCACCTAGGAGCGTAATTCTCACACACGATATAGATTTTCTGACATCAGGGTTTAAACAGGAGTTTAAGTTTTTCTTAAAAAATCCATCCTGGTCCCTTGGAAAAGCTTTATTTAAACATCTCTTTGGATCAAAGAAAATTTGGAATAATATTTCCGAGATTATTTCTTTAGAAAGAACATTCGGAGTAAAAAGTACTTTCTATTTATTACCAAATGAAGGCTTTGTTAAAAATATTAGACAGGCAGATTATGGCCCTGATATTCTTAAATCAACTGCGGAATCTATCTTGACCGATGAGATGGAAGTTGGTTTGCACAAAAGCAGTTCTGATCATAGTTATTTAGATGAAGCAGCAAAATTTAAAAGATCAGAACCATTTACCAATAGGAATCACTTTCTGAAATACACATATCCTAAGAGCTGGAAAGAGATGGCAGTTGAAGGAGTGGAAGTGGATACTGGACTTGGATGGTCTGATGCTCCTGGGCTTCGCAATGGCTATCCATTTCCATTTATACCTTTTGTAAAACCATATGGAATACAAGTTGTTCCCTTGGTATTGATGGATACCAGTTTCGATAATTTTAACCAAAATTCAGATATTGTTGAATCATTTAAGAAAATGATTGATCAGTGGAATAACGGTTATACAGTTTCTGTTCTTTTTCACAATAATTATCTTACCCCTTGGTCCAACAAATATTTTCTGGATCAATACATTGAATTTTTGAAATATCTCACAAAGGAAGGCATAGAGGTGAAAAGCAGTTCACAAATTAATTCAGAACAATCAGAAACAATATGATACTATGCATATAGTGATAATACCGGCATGGTATCAAGCCTCTGAAGAAGGCCATGTTGGAATATTTGTGCGGGACATTGCAGAGAACTATGCGCTGGCGGGTCATCAAGTTTCAGTAATTTGTTTTCATATCGACAAAGACAATACTGAAAAAACTATTAAAACCGACTGCAAAGGTTTTGTGGAATATTATCATTATGTGAATAAACGTCGACAGATCAGGAAGAAAGCATTGCTGTATTTTGAGCAGTATGTTTTATTAAATGGACAACCGGATATCATCAACACTCATGGATTGTCAGCGCTTGGATGGGTCAAAAAGATCAAAATTAAATTTAAGATTGCTATTGTTCACACCGAACACCTAAGCGCTATTATGAACAATAGATTGACGCTTAAACTTAGGCTGCAAACTTATTTTTACTATAGACGTGCTGATCATATTATTGCTGTCAGTAGGCTTCTCGCTGCTAACATCAGTAAATTAACGAATACTCCTGTAACTTTCATTTCGGGTATGGTCCATCAGGACTTTTTCGCACCTGTGTTAAGTGATGCGATCAAGCAAAGAGTATCGATGGCCTGCGTCAGTGATTTGGATCAAAGAAAAGGACATATTTTATTGCTAGAGGCACTCAGTATCCTCAAGAATCGCGAGATGGAGTTTGAACTGCACCTGATTGGTGACGGTCCTGAAGAAGAAACTATGAAGTCATACGTCCAAGAACATTCACTTGGTGAAGAGGTGATATTTCATGGAAGGACGAAGAGAGAGGAAGTCATAGGTGTATTAGAAAATTGCGAACTTTATGTATCAGCTTCCAGGTTGGAAAGCTTTGGTAGCCATATTGCTGAAGGACTTGCCATGGGATTATACGTTGTTACAACGGATTGCAAAAGCCCAGAATTCTATATTAATGATGAAAATGGAGTAATTGTGCATGAATTTGATGCCATCATATTAGCTGATGCAATAGAGTTGGCAATATTAGAACACGAAGTCTATTCTAAAAATATCATAAGGACATCCATTGAAGAAATAGCTGCTCCTAAGGTCGTCATTCCTCAGATCGAGGACATATTCGATCTTTATTCAGTTTAAAATAAATATCACATCAAAGTATTCTCTATGAATGGCAACTTACCCGGATAGTCCGTGGTATAATGCAACCCTCTGCTTTCGTGTCTCAATGTCGCTCCTTTGATGATCAAATATGAAATAGTAATAAGATTGCGCAACTCACATAGCTGTGGACTTATAGTTGTATTGTTGTATAATTCTTCAGTTTCCTGATAAAGTAAAAACATCCTGTCAGATGCTCTTTTAAGTCTGACATTGGATCGGACTATACCAACATAATTGGACATGATCTCCTTAACTTCCTTTCTGCTTTGCGTGATTAGAATCATTTCTTTGGGATCATTGGTACCGGTCGCATTCCAATCAGGAATACCTTCTTGAATCGTATATTCTTCAAAGCTTTCCAGTATTTTCATTGCTCCCCTATAGCCAAATACCAGTCCTTCCAACAGTGAATTACTTGCAAGTCTGTTTGCCCCATGCAGCCCCGAACATGTACATTCTCCGGCTGCCAATAGTCTTCTTATAGAACTTTGACCAAATTCATTTACCTGAATTCCGCCACACATATAATGACAGGCAGGGACAACTGGTATCATGCTGACCATCGGATCTATACCTATACTCAAACATTTGTTATAAATATTTGGAAAATGCTTCAAGAATCCTTCCTTATCCAGATGTCTGCAATCGAGATACATATTGTCTACACCGCGTACCTTCATCTCATTATCTATGGCACGAGCTACGATATCTCTAGGAGCTAAAGACAATCTTTCATCATATTTTTGCATGAATTCATTTCCGGAAGCGTCTTTTAAAACTGCTCCGAAACCTCTCACAGCTTCACTGATAAGAAAATCAGGATTTTCTCCCGCAGGATTATACAACGCTGTTGGGTGAAACTGAACAAATTCCATATTTTCAACCCGACCTTTAGCACGATAGAACATGGCGATGCCATCGCCCGTGGCTACTGCTGGGTTGGTAGTTGATTTATATACCTGACCTGTGCCTCCGGATGCCAAAACAGTTTGTTTGGCGAGAAATGTAATGATCTCGCTGGTCTTTCTATTCAGCGCATAGACCCCAAAACATTCGATATTTGGGGTTAGTCTGGATATATTATGTCCAAGATGATGTTGAGTAATAATGTCTATGGCAAAGTAATGTTCATATATTGCTATATTATCATATGTTGCTGCTTTGGCCATCAAGGTGCGTTGAATTTCCCATCCGGTGACATCTTTATAGTGAAGAATCCTGTTTTCACTATGTCCTCCTTCTCTTCCCAGGTCATAATCACCTGAATTGTCTTTATCAAAATTTGCTCCCCAATCGATCAATTCCTGGACTCTTACCGGACCTTCTTCTACTACGATGCGCACTATTTTTGGATCGCAAAGGTCATCTCCTGCATCCAGCGTGTCATCAATATGACTTTTAAAATCGTCGGTTTCATGATCCCACACAGAAGCAATTCCTCCTTGGGCATAATTCGTATTGCTTTCGCTTTCAGTAGTCTTGGCGAGTACGATGATGCTAATGTCCTTTCTCCTGGAAGCTAATTGTATTGCAAGGCTTAGCCCTGCTACCCCTGAACCAATGATTACGATGTCTGATTGTATTGCCATGAAATATAAACGATTTGTTCGTGTCAGGTTATTAAACAGCAAATATAGGAAAAGGGTTATTTAATGAATAATGAATTATAGATAATGAATAATGAATAATGAGAGCTGGCAGTTTTTCATGGTTTTAAACACAGGCAATTTTCAAACATTCTATAACTATATTTAAAAAACAAAAATGTGATGATGAGCAGATGTCCCTCTTCGGAGAGGGCCAAGGGAGTGGAGGCTTTTTAATGAAGAATGAATAATGAAAAATGAAATATAGAGGAGCTGAGACTTTCTCATAAACCTTAACACATGCTATTTCTGAACATTTCGTATATATCCATTAAAAGATAAAAGTATGATGATGAGCAGATGTCCCTCTTTGGAGAGGGCCAAGGGAGTGGAGGCTTTTTAATGAATAATGCATAATGAGAGCTGTTAGTCTATCAAGGTTTAAAACAAAGGCTATTTTCAATCAATTGACTTCAATTTTTGGGATAGTGTCTTCCATTCACAACTATATCTAATATACTTGGATTACTGATTACTGATTACTGATTACTGATAAAAAAGTGAGATGGTGAGAAAGTGAGAAGGTGAGAAGGTCGTTCCATAAGGTTACTGATTACTGATTACTCATAACCCCGCATTATCTAAAGCAACCTCCAACCTAGACTCAAAGACGTGCACCGGTTGAGATTCATCCTCCAGTGATATCCTGCATAATGTCTCTAAATCTAATTCCTCCTGAGATGCGATGATAAAACGTCCTTTCTTAACCAATTCTCTTCCCAAATATTCCTGTTCCGGCTGTCCGGGAGTCGGTATAAGAATTCCCTTTTTATTGAGTGTGACAAGGTCCATGACCGTGGTATATCCTGTCCTGCTGATGACTCTTTTGCTCTCATTGATGGCTTTATTGAGATTCTCAGCAGTCATAAAATTAACAGTTTCGGTGTGCCCGGGAAGTTTTAAGGCCGGGTAACCATTTCCGGGAAGACCACGAACGATGAGGAATGAATAGGGTAATAGTACCACCTGTTCAGTAATTGCTAATTCCAAATAGGTCCTAGCAGGCTCTGGACCTGATAGAATTACTATAAAATCACGTTTAGGTTTTTGTTCCTTGAATTTGAAACGGGACAAAGGCCCCAAATAACTTATTTTTTTGAAGCCTTTTCTGTCTGACATCATTCCACTGATATTGTTCGGTGGAGGTGCATCTGGAACCCAGATCTCGTCGAATTTTTCAATCATGAATTTATTAATAGCTGAAGCAGAAATGGTCAGCGCTTCATTGGAAAGTATCAGTTGAAGTTGATGAGTGATAAAAACGTTTTCGGTTTTCTTCGACCTGCAACCAAACCGATTGTCAGAGATGATTATATCTATCTGATGTTCTTTGACGTATTTTTTGACATGGGCTTTCTCTTTCTTGATAGCCTTCATCATAGACGGTATCTGAAGGAAGAGTGATTTCATCAGATTTTTACCTTTATAATGGATGCCGTATCCTGGAAGTTCAGTGAACAATAGCTCAGGGAATTCCTCCTTTAGCAAGGCTAGAGCCACTCCATCTGAACCTATATGTACTTCGTGTCCCCGTTTTACCAGACTTCTGATGACAGGAATGCATCTGGCGGCGTGGCCAAGACCCCAATTGAGCGGTGTAATTAAGACTTTTTTCTTTGACATATCATTACATTATTGAAATCAACAGCAAACCATCGAAATCAAAAGTTAATTAGCAAAGTTAGCCTCCGTATGTTAACTTAAAATGAAATAACTATTAATCTTCCGGTTGGAAATAATTAATGATAGATGTCATTTCGGCATCATCCTTGAGATTAGGATTGATCTGAAAGAGGATTCTATGTGTCTCGTAGTCCTCTGATAATGCCTCTTTTAGAATTTCAGATGCTTCGTCTTTTCTATCTAAGGCCACTAATGTTAACACCTTGATATAAAGTAGCTCTGCCGAATATGTGTATTCATCAGCTTCTTCAAGGATTTCCAAAGACTTTTGGTATTCTTCTATCTCATATAAGAACTTGGCATGGGCAAACCATATTTCAGGAATATCTCCGCCTATTTCTGTAGCCTTGATAAAATAATAATTTGCTTTGTCTACTTCACCGATCTTGTAAAATGCTTCTGCTGCAGCAGCAAAGTATTCCTCTCTGCAATCTTCTATTTTTAATGCTTTAAAATAGTGCTGGAGTGCGATTTCATATTTATGTTCTGCTGCAAAACAAATGCCTAGATTATAATGTACTTCATCGTTATAAGGATCAAGTCTGTTTGATTTTCTGAAATTCAGTCGTGCCAGACGATATTGTTTCAATTTCAAATAACATTCACCGATACAAGCGAAGACTTCACTATCAGGACCAAGATTTTCCAGTGCATCTGAGTATACTTTTAAGGCGAACTTGTACTTACATAGTTGAAATGCAAGATCTGCGCAATCTTTGTACCCTAATTCAAAAGAAGGCTGAATTATGAATGAATATTCGTAAGCTGCTATAGCATTTTCATATTCACCGATGCAAGAATAGGCCTGTCCAAGGTTATACCAAGCTAAATAAGCGTATGGATCGTTATTAAGTAATTGATTCAGGTAGTTAATGCCTTGATGGTAACTTCTTTGAGCTTCCATATAAGACCAAAGCTTTTCCATGGCTGGTTCATTGCCCGGCTCTAGATCAAGTACAAATTTGATGTGGGTAAACATCTGGTTGTAGTCTTTCAGGATTTCATGGATATTTGCCTTCAACAAAGAAGCGCTAAGCCTCTCTTTATATGAGCCAGAAACCATGATATCACTCAACATAGAAAAAGCATCATCGTAAGCCTTATCCATTATAAGGCAATTAGCTTTCATTAGCTTTGCTTCATTCTCTGCAGGAGCCAACATTAATGCTTGATCTAAGGCCTCAAACGCCTCCGAAGTGTTATTCAGGGCTATTAGTATTTGTGCTTTTTTGAGAAAAAGGTCAGGTATATAGCTGAAGCGTTCCAAAGCAAGATCAGTGATCTCCAAGGCTTTGTCCAACATTAACTCTTTTTCAAAGTATAAAATAAGTTCAATAAAATCTTTTTCATGCAATAAGTTGAGGCCTCCGTTCTGAGACATTGCTTCAAACTCATTGACTATATTTGGGATTGTATTATTATTTGCATTAAGATTTCCGTCCATACATACTGTTCACTTAAAAGGGATTCATTCAATTCGGCGGTAAATATATGTTTAATTTGAGTGAGTGGTGTACTTTTTTTATACATATTTATTTCTATAAACCTTGATTTTACAAGGCATTACAAAGATTTGTAATTTGTAAAACGCTCTTTGGTACAGCTACTTAGGCATGCAGATTATTATAATACCAAAGACATGATTATCCAAAATCTTATCTTACAGTATTTAAAACATTATTAATATTATTATATTTGACAATGCCCTTTCGCATTGATTATCAGCACATATGACAAAGGGATTTATATGTTAATGTCTTTTATGGCATGGTTTATTTTATTTCCACCATCTATTGTACCGTGTTAGTCCTCCTTAATAGCGGCTTTTGGACTTGTTGCATGTAAAAGAATGCAGCCTATCGTTCATATCTTCCCGCACGCCGCTATGATCTTTGAAATAAATGTGATTTGAAGGATTGATCCAGTTACGCCCATTTAAGCAGGTCACATTGATAATTGTTAGATTGGATATCAATTGGTATACCTCTGAGTCCATGGTATCAGGCAATCCAAGCCTTTTTTGCTTATGTACAATAGTTGCGAACTGCAAAAAACGATCTTTATTATGCTCATAGATATAAAGATCTTGAGTCATGGCCGGCAAATCTTTCAGTTCATTGCTCAAAATATCCTTGGGTAGATCGGCGCTTGCCATGAATATTATTTTGAAATATTGTTCGTCAGGTTTTAGGCTTTCATATAATCCTGTAAAAACTTCGTGGCCCATGGAATGGCAAAGTAGCACATTATTCTTATGTGGTGAATGAACCAGGTATTCAAAAAGTTCACCAATCTTCCGACCTTCATTCTTTGAATTAATCCAGTTTTTGTGATAATTCAAGCCCTTTCCTTCCCATTTAATTGAAATCGTTTTATCTATGCCTTCAAGTTTTTGCAAAGCACTAATGGAAGATTTGTTATAAAATGAAATATTTCCCAACCAACAATGTATGTAGTAAAGAACTATCTCTTCTTCTTTTCCTAAAAGATATCTTTTTATCTCTTCTTTATCAATGTGGTCAATCTTATAAGATTTAAATTTTTTACTGCATAAATGTTTGCCTTTATATTCACCGATCTCGATGGTATTTTTTTTAACATGGATGTATAAATTGGTTTTGGCTCCGGGTAAATCATAGCAAATAGTCATCATGAACAATAAAGACATGAAGTAAAGTAATTGTATTCTCATAGTGATGAAAAGTTTTAATCTATCAATGAAACGTATGCTTTTTCGATATTAGTTTCTTTTCTCTTCATTTTTGGATAAAAATATAAATTCAGTTTGAGAATTCTGGTGTAATGAATGTATTGACTTGTATTAAATTCGCTACAAAAAAAGGACCCCAACTTTCGCTGAGATCCTTCCTGTCAAAACCTTATATGAATTAGTTAAATATAGCTAGTTGACAAAATTAATTTTGCCATTAACCTTATTTCCTTTTTTTATATTCGTGATTACTTCAGTGGCTTTCATGCCAGTTCTTTTATGTGCATTTTTCTTAAGCCCCGGAATTTCTTCGTAGAAAATATGGTCATTATTGACCACATCATATTCTTCTTTAAATCCGGTCAGCACAGCTTTGATGTTTTTGGTAGGTGCCTTTATTTGCTCAAATTCCCTTATCATTTCCAACACATCAAAATCTATATAAAATGTTTTGGTCGCATCTATCACCACTGTGCAATCATTGGGCAACCTATCTAAGGTCATAGTCAATGCTGCCTTGTTAAGAAAGGATACCTCCTGGGACAGCTCTATTCTTATCATGTTAACTCCTTCAAGTTGTCCTTGGTGCAGATGATACGTATTTTTAAGGTTACCTATCAGAATAGCTCCAACTGCGATGGCCATACCAATGGCCACTCCCACGAGCAGATCCGTAAAGACGATAGCAACTACTGTAGCAATAAATGGAAACCAACGATATTTATTCATTTTGAAGAATGACATGAATACAGAAGGTTTGCATAATTTATATCCTGTCACGACCAGAATGACTGCTAAAGAAGCCAATGGTATATAATTTAAAATGGCAGGAATCAGCATGGCACCCACCAAAAGTAATATGCCATGTACGATTG
>Ga0209812_10000696_pt1 | contig 28553 bp, 28 predicted proteins | sample JI71714BDNA_FD_187502 | JGI IMG/M metagenome (GOLD analysis project Ga0209812, IMG submission 187502) | Wastewater effluent complex algal communities from Wisconsin, to seasonally profile nutrient transformation and Carbon sequestration -... | ecosystem: Engineered > WWTP > Effluent > Algae...
GCGCCACTGCTTTGTCTTTGAATGCTTGTCCGTATCGAGCCACTTTCGTCCTTCATCGCCACCCCCAGGTTCTTGGTTCTATCGAGACGACAACTATTCTGACGCGGGGGGAGGCCCAGGCGTGCGCCAGATCGCGATGATCAAAAACGGCGTGGCGGCTGCCACCACGACATCCAGAATGGCGGGATAGATCCACACCGGTGAATCCGCCCCCGCCAGTACCGCATGGATCAAAGGGATGGCAATCAGCCGCCCCAATTGCAAGGACATCCACACCGTGAGGCCCCACTTCAACCATTGGGGAATGGCAGTGGCAACAGGCGCATTGAGAGACATCTGGTGGCTCACTGTTTGATGTAGTGAGAAAACAATGACATGTCGCCCAATTCGTTGCGCCGCTTGGCGGTTGGGTCCTTCATGAAGGCATCGGCTGCGTCCTCTGCGTCATTCAGGCTGGCCCAGTGCACGATCACAAACACCACGCCGTCCTTGCTGACAGCGACTTCTCTCGACTTGAAACCTTTTTGCTTGGCGACGAATTTTGTTTCCATCTCTTTGTCAGCCGCCAAAAATTCCGCCATTGGCACGTTGGCTTTGGGCTTGGCGATGACCACCTCAAAAGCAACTGGTTCGAGTGCGAAAACATTGAACGAAAGTGCCATGGCGACGGCACCCAGCAGTTGAGATGCGAATTTCATTGCTTGGTCCTTCAGCTTGCTTGTTGCGGACAGCGACTCAGCCTTTGGTTTCTTTCATTCGGGTAGCCGAGCCTTCAAGGTGGTGTGCCCCCGGCGCTGGTTACTTGACGGTGAGTTGGCGAATGGCCCCTGCCCAATCTTCCACATGGTGGGCTGTGATGGCCTTGCCGTCCTTGATGGTGTGGATGTCAATGGTCATGATCCTGAAGCTTTTGCCAGTGGGTGCGACGCCGAAGAATGGACCCACCGGAGTGCCACTGGCTTCGCTTCGCACGATGATGCGGTTGCCATCCACCAGCACGTCCTTGATGTCCCACTTCAGGTCGGGAATCAGCTTGCCAAATCCTGTAACTTGGCCAACAAAGGCTTCGCGTCCTTTGAAATCGGTTTCGCTGGAGTAAGACTTCCAGTCGGGCGAGAGTGCCTGCTCTGACAGGGCCTTGAGGTCTTTGCTGGCGGGCTGGTTGAGCATCTCGTAGAACGGAGCCACTTGCTTGCGGGCCTGCTCCAACGTGAGGGGTTGCGCACCCACACTGGTGCCCAATAGGGCGGTGATCGCGGTGGTGGCCAGAACAGAGGGGCGGATAAACAGTTTCATGAGCGTTCCTTGGTGTCGGGATGAAGAAGAAAAGCGGTCATGAAAGTGTGCTTCGAGGCGTGCGTTCCGCACAGGTCGATTTCGGACTAAAGATGGCAAAATTCGGACAGAATTCCAACATGAGCACCATCAAGAGCATTACCAAGGTTGGCTTCAATCCACCGAGTGACGCGCGTCTGCCGGTGGAGGTGCTGTCCATCGCTGATCTGAGGACGAGGGCACCTAAAGATCACTTTGACAGGCTTCAGCGGGCCGACTTTTACCGCCTTATCGGTGTACTGAGCGGTGGGACAAGGCCTATGGTCGATTTCTCCCACTTTGATCTGCGGGCGGCAGACTGGCTTCTGGTTCGGCCAGGGCAGGTCTTTCGCTACGACTTTTCACGGCCATGGTCGGGTTGGCTGATGGTGTTTCGCGCAGACAGCCTGCCCGGTGCAAGCACTGATCGTATGCCGGAGGGTGTCGAGTGGCTGCGGCGAGTGGATGACTTGGTGTGTCAGCATCGGCTTTTGGCAGAAAACCATCGCTGCATGCAGCGCATAGCGCAACAAATGCAGCGAGACTGTGAGCCCAGTTCCGACAAGGAGTTGCGCCACGTGGTGTTGCGTCTCGAATTGATGGGTGCGTTGTTGCGCTTGTCGGGTTGGCAGGACAGCCGGGCGACAGTGGTAGGCCCCGCAATGGGCTCGGATGAGCGCTACCGCCGGTTCCGTCACTTGCTTGAGCGCGAGTTTGCGGCCCATCACCAAGTGCAGCACTACGCCCGGGCTTTGGGAACAAGCGAGAAAACGCTGGGGCGTATTTGCCTGGCCGCGACTGGCGAACCGGCCAAGGCCATCATCAACCATCGGTTGGTGCTGGAAGCGAAACGTTTGCTCGCTCACACCACGCAGCCTGTGCAGAACATCGCTGGCGATCTGGGGTTTGCAGAGGCGACCCACTTCGTGAAATTCTTCAAGAAAATGGCGGGTGTGACGCCGTTGGAGTTTCGGCGGGCTGTTCCAAGCTGAACCTCACAAGATCAGCCGCAAACACAGCGCCGGGCTCAATGTTCCGCTTGTTGATCAAGGAGAAGGGCGACTCCGGTGAGAGGCCAGTTCCCGGCCAAGACGGCAGGTGCCGAAGCGACACCCGAAGGCATCAAAGTGCAGCTTGAGCGCCTGGACGAGACCAGTAGCGAAGGCACCTACGACCTGGTGCTGCTGGCCACGGCCGCCTTCAACGCCCGCGTGATCCCCAGCGTGGCCTACACCGACCCCGAGGTGGCCTGGGTGGGCCTGACCGAGGACCAGGCCAAGGCGCAGGGCATCAAGGTCAAGATGGGCCTGTTCCCCTGGACGGCCTCGGGCCGGGCGATTGCCAACGGTCGCGACGGAGGCTTCACCAAGCTGCTGTTCGACGACAGCCCCGAAGCCCATGGCCACGGCAAGATCCTGGGCGGCGGCATGGTGGGCACCCACGCCGGCGACATGATCGGTGAGATCGCGCTGGCCATCGAGATGGGCGCCGACGCGGTGGACATCGGCAAGACCATCCACCCGCACCCGACGCTGGGCGAGAGCATCGGCATGGCGGCGGAGGTGGCGCACGGGTCTTGTACGGATTTGCCACCGGCGAAGAAGTAAGCCGCTTCAACGCTGCTGAACGCAAAAAGCCCCGGACAGGAGACTGTCCGGGGCTTTTGACTTCCTGCTTGAGGTGATGGCTAAAATGGCCAATCAATTTGTCTGGGAGCCCACCATGCGCGTCACCGCCACCGAAGCCAAGAACCGATTTGGCAGCCTTTGCGCGCAGGCCAAGCGCGCACCTGTTTTCGTGGAAAAAGCCGGTCATCTCGACACGGTCATCCTGTCCGCCGAGCAGTACCAGGCGCTGCAGGCTCGGCACGACAATGCCAGCCGCGCCTCACGCAAACGGGCGTTCGAAGCCGAGTTCGGCGACTGGATCGCCGCGCAGAACGCCCGGGTCGAAGCCCACGGCATTCCGGGTGCCGACCTGCGCCCGTGGTGAGCGGCACATGGCGCAGTACGACGTGTTCCCCAACCCCAGCCGCAGCGGGGCGGGCGGCATCCCCTATGTCGTGGTGATCCAGAGCGACCTGCTCGATGGCCTAGCCACACGCTTGACCATGCCGCTGGCCGAGCCCGACGCCACAGGCAAGGTGCCCACCGTTTTGTGCCCGACCATCAGCGTGAAAGGGCAACGCCTGAACGCGTTGGCGCACTACACCGCGCCCCTGCCCGCCAAACTGCTGCGGCGCCCGGTGGACAACGTGGCTGCGCAAGCCGGTGCGCTGGTGGCGGCGGTGGATGCGGTGTTGTCGGGCATCTGAGGGCAGAGATCGAATCATGAAACAGGAGGCAAACATGAAACACCGTGCACAGGCACGGCACGCTGGCGGGTTAACGGGCGCACGCTCCGTGGTGCGAGTGGCCGTTGCGCTGAGTCTGGTTTTTGCAATCGGTGGGGCCCTGGGACAAGGGTCTACTTTTCAACCAGTGCCCGAGTTTTAGGCGTGGATCGCGGAAGCCGAAAAGGGCAACAAGGACCCTGTCGATCTGGTTCAGGAGATGCGCCAAGCTGGAAAGGTCAGCTTTGCTCAGTCGCGAGAGTTCAATCGCTGTCGCCCGAGTTGTGCAGCTTTGAGTCGACTCAGCTGAGTGCTGACAGTCGACTTGAACCGATGCATCGCGTTCGGGGTTGAGAGGTGCCTGTTTGAATTGATGGCAGCGGCACCATCCCGTGCGCTGGTGGCGGTGGCGGTGGTGGATGGGGTGTTGTCGGGTCTCTGGAGCCAATGATCGCCTCTGCGCTCGCGCGCGAGACGCCACCAAAGACAGCGCCGCCACAGCCATCTTGGCACTGGATCGCCTCTGCGCTCGCGCGCGAGACGCCACTCAGCCACAAAAAGGCCGCAAAAACTGGGCTGCCACGAACAGGTCGCGTTCGATCGCGCGGCGCACGCCAGCGGTGTCCTGGCGCTGCAGGGCGCGCAAAGCATCGTCGTGGGCGTGGTTGAGCACAGCGGCGGCGCCTTCGGCGTCGAACAGGCGGTTGGACAAGGGCCCGATTTTCAGCCACACGGTTTCGATCAGCGCCATCAACGTGGGCGAGCCCGCCGCCTGGTACAGGCGCACATGAAACAGTTCGTTGGCGTCCAGATAGTCTTTGCCATGACCGTGCTGCAGAGCATGACCCATGCGCTCGTGCAGCCCTCGCAGGCTGTGCAGGCCTGCGGCGTCGATGCGGTGCGCGCCGCGCTCGGCGGCGGTGCCCTCGAGCAGCAGTCGCATGTCGAGTACATCGTCAAACTCGGCCACCGACAGCTTGGGCACCATCACCCCGGCGTGGGGTGTGTTGACCAGCGCACCTTCAGCGGCCAGGCGCTGCAGCGCGGCGCGTACCGGCATCACGCCCATGCCCAGGCGCTGGGCCACGTCGTGGATTTTCAGGCGTTGGCCGGGCAGGACCTGCCCCACCGTGAGCCACTGCCGCAGCCGGGTGTAGGCGGCGTCTTGCTGGGGCGCAGCGGCTGGCGGGGTCACAGCGCCGGTGTGATCTGGCCGAGCACCTGGTCCAGTGCCGTCAGCAGTTGATCCACATCACGGATCTGGGTGTGCGGGCTGATGAGCATCATGTTGTGAAAGGGCGTGATCATGACGCCACGGTTGAGCAGGCCCAGGTGGATGGTGTGTTCGAGTTCGGCATCCAGGATGCGGTCGGCCTCGGTACCGTTTTTGGGCGGGGTGGGGGTGAACTGGAATTCGATGCGTGCGCCCACCTGGGTGACGCACCAGGGCAGGCGGTAGCGGGTGATGGTGTGCCGCACACCCTGGGCGAGCAGTTCGGCCAGGCTCAGCATGTGGGTGTAGGCCGCTTCGGTCATCACCTCGGTGAGCGTGGCGCGCATGGCGGCCATGGCCAGCATGTTGCCGGTCAGCGTGGTGCCAATGCCGCTGTGGCCTGGCGGCGCTTCCTGCTTGGCGCGTACGGCACGGGTGGCCAGATCGGCGCTCATGCCGTACACCGCGCACGGCACGCCGCCGCCGACCGGCTTGCCCAACACCAGGGCATCGGGCTGCAAGCCATGCGCGCGGGCATAACCGCCCGGCCCGGTGCTGATGGTGTGGGTCTCGTCCAGCACCAACAGGCTGCCGTGGCGGCGGATGATCTGCTGCGCCTGCTCCCAGTAGCCCGGCGCGGGCAGCACCATGCCGATGTTGGTCATCACCGGCTCAGCCAGCACGCAAGCCACGTCGCCCTGGGCGAGGGCTGCATCGAGTGCGTCGAGGTCGTTGAACTCGACCACCACGGTGTGCTGGGTCAAATCGTGGACCTGGCCGAGCAGACTGTTGCGTTGCACCGGTTGCCCATCGACCAAGTCGACAAACACGTCTTCGATGGTGCCGTGGTAGCAGCCGTTGAACACCAGGATCTTGCGGCGCCCGGTGGCGGCACGGATCCAGCGCACGATATAGCGGTTGGCGTCGGTGGCGCTCATCGCGAATTGCCACAAGGGCAGACCAAAGCGCTGCGCGAGCTGTTCGCCGACCACGGCCGCGTCTTCGCTGGCGAGCATGGTGGTGAAGCCGCGCGTGGACTGCGTGGCCAGGGCGCGCGCCACCGGCTCGGGCGAATGGCCAAACATGGCGCCGGTATCGCCCAGACAAAAGTCGACGCGGGTATGGCCATCCACATCGGTGACTTGCGCCCCACTGGCTTTCTCTACATGCAGCGCAAACGGCGTACCCCAGTCGCGCATCCAGTGCAAGGGGACGCCGAAAAGGAGGTGCTCGCTGGCCCGTTGGGCCAGGGCTGCAGACCGGGGGTTGGCGCGGGCAAAAGCGTCGCGCTCTGTCTGGAGAAAGGTCTGGACGCGGGGCCAGTCGATACCGGCGCGGGTCGATGCGGTGGTCATGGCGGTGGCTCCTGTGTTCAGACCAACAGAAGGAGGTGTTCACGCTCCCAGGAACTGATGACGCGGTTGTAGGTGGCGTATTCCAGTTCTTTGACCGCCAGGAAGGCGTCGATGAAGGCGCCGCCGAGCACCTCGCGCAGCGGCTCGCATTCGCGCATGCGCCGCAGCGCGTCTTCCATGTGGCTGGGAAGCTCATGGTCAAGGTCCCAGGCGCTGCCTTTCATCGGCTCGGTGGGCTGGCGTTTTTCCACCAAGCCCAGGTAGCCGGCGGCCAGGGTGGCGGCCATGGCCAGGTAGGGGTTCACGTCCACACCGGGCACCCGGTTTTCCAGGCGGCGGTTGGCCGGGTCGGACTCGGGCACGCGGATGCCGCAGGTGCGGTTGTCGTAGCCCCACTGCACGTTGATGGGTGCGGACATGAAGCGCGAGAGGCGGCGGTACGAGTTCACATACGGTGCCAGCATGGGCATGAGCTGCGGCACGTAGCGCTGCAGGCCGCCGATGTAGTGCCGAAAGTGGGGGGTGACCGAGCCGTCATCCGGGTCGCTGAAGATGTTCTGGCCGCTGGTGCGGTGCACGATGCTCTGGTGGATGTGCATGGCACTGCCCGGTTCGGCTTCCATCGGTTTGGCCATGAAGGTGGCAAAGATGCCATGGCGCAGCGCGGTTTCGCGCACGGTGCGCTTGAACAGAAACACACGGTCGGCCAGCTCCAGCGGTTCGCCGTGGGTGAAGTTGATTTCCATCTGACCTGCGCCAGCCTCGTGGATCAGGGTTTCCACACCCAGCCGGTGCACCTCGCAAAACCGCGACAGCTCCAGAAAGAAGGGGTCGAAGTCGTTGACCGCGTCAATCGAGTACGACTGCCGGCCCGCCTCGGGCTTGCCCGAACGGCCCAGCGGCGGCTGCAGCGGTTCGTGCGGATTTTGCTGGCGCGCCACCAGGTAGAACTCCATTTCAGGCGCCACCACCGGTTGCCAGTCCTGTGCGTCATAGAGCGCGAGCACCCGCTTGAGCACACTGCGCGGGGACAGGCTCACCGGCGAGCCGTCGAACTCTTCGCAGTCGTGAATGACCACCGCCACCGATTCGGCTGCCCAGGGCACCACACGGGCGGTGGCGGCGTCGGGTACGCACACCATGTCGGGGTCGGTCTCGCCGACGTGCGGGGTGTTGTCGGGCTGCTGGCCGTTGACGGTGTTGAGCAACACGCTCTTGGGCAGGCGCATCTTGCCGGCGTTCAGAAACAGGTCTTTGGGCAGGATCTTGCCGCGCGCGATACCCGTCATGTCGGGGATCACGCACTCCACCTCGTGGATGCGGTGCTGGCTCAGAAAGTCCTGGAGTTCGGTGGGGGTGGTCATGGATTATTTGATCAAAAACAGTCGGTAGATTCTGTCATAAAAATAGAGAGCAACCAATATTTGATCAAACCAACCGATCCTGTACCGCCCTGCTGGTCCTGGCCGGCGGTCGAGGAAGCAGGGCGGCGGCATCCGCCGGTGCGGCTCCTGCGGCCTGGCCCGTCAGACGCCCGCACCAACCGCCCGGCTCACGCATTGCAAACAGGCAAAAAAAAGCGCGGCCAAAGCCGCGCCGGGGTGAGCACCGCGTTGCTTATTGCACCTTGGCCTTCTCACGCAGACCTTTCTGGAATTCGGCCATTTTTTGTTGCTCCAGTTGCTGGGCGATTTGTGGCTTGACTTCTTCGAGCGAAGGCAATTGGGCTTGGCGGATGTCGTCCACACGGATGATGTGCCAGCCAAACTGGCTGCGCACCGGGGCATCGGTCATTTGGCCTTTGTTGAGCTTGACCATGGCCTCCGAGAATTCGGCCACGTAGCTGGCGGCGCTGGCCCAGTCCAGATCGCCGCCGTTGGCGCCGGAGCCCGGATCTTTGGACTTCTGCTTGGCCTGCTCTTCGAACGAGGCCCCACCTTTGATGGCGGCGATCAGGGCCTTGGCTTCGTCCTCTTTCTCCACCAGGATGTGGCGAGCGCGGTACTCCTTGCCGGCGTTGGCCGCCACCACCTTGTCGTACTCAGCCCGTATTTCGGCATCGGTGACCGGATTCTTTTTTTGCCAGTCGGTGAACATGGCGCGGATCAGGATGCTCTGGCGGGCCAATTCCATTTGCTGTTTGAATTCGGGCGTCGCGGCCAGCCCCCTCTTTTGCGCCTCCTGCATGAAGATCTCGCGCAGGATCACTTCTTCCTTGATCTGCTCACGCACCGCATCGTCCACCGGACGACCAGAGGCGGCCAATTGTTGGGCCAGCGCGTCGACGCGCGACATCGGCACCGCTTTGCCGTTGACGATGGCCACGTTCTGGGCCATGGCCCAGGGAGCAGCCACCAACAGTGCGACCGCGCTCAGCGTTTTCAGGGAGACTTTCATGGATGAACCTAGAGAACAGGGGACAGGGAAAAAAGTGACGCCCGCAGGTGCTAACGGCGAACGAGGTGGGGATGCAGGGGCACAGGTGGATGCGGGCTGGCAGACGGACACGTGGGCTGCCCGTTCAAGGCCGAATCTCGATCGCCAGGGCGTGCAGCCCGGCGTCGATGAACGCTTGCAAAGCATCATACACAAGCCGGTGTTGCGCGACCCGCGAGCGACCGGCAAATGCCGGGCAGCCAATGCGCACCCGGAAGTGGGTACCGCGCCCGGTGCCGTTGGCGCCGGCGTGCCCGGCGTGTGCGGCGCTCTCGTCGATCACCTCCAATGAGGTGGGGGACAGTGCCGCACACAAACGGTTGGCAATGGCTTCGGCGGTGATGTCGTCGGGATGCATGTTTATGGTTGACCCTTTTCGCCGCTCTCCGGTTCCTTGAGGTAGCGGGCGACATAGAAACCCTGACCCACAATGAAGATGACCGGGAAGACATAACCCCAGAGCTTGAAATTCACCCAGTCTTCGGTGGAATAGAAAGCCGCCACATAGGCGTTGATACCCGCCATGAACAAAAAGTAGCCGACCCAAATCACCGTCAGCCGAGCCCAGACGAATCCGGGCAGGCTCAGCTGGCTGCCGAGCAACAGTTGCAGGAAATTCTTTTTCCAGATCCAGAGGGCGGCACCCAACACGATGGCCATGCTGGCGTACAGCACAGTGGGCTTCCATTTGATGAAGCGTTCGTCTTGCAGCAGCAGGGTGAGCACGCCGAACACCAGCACCAGCAACAACGTGACTTTTTGCAGGGTCTGCAGCTTGCGGTCGATGGCGTAGATGATGCCGGTCTGTGCCAGCGTGGCCACCATCAGCACCGCTGTAGCGACATAGATGTCATGCAGCTTGTAGGCCGCAAAGAACAAGCCGATGGGGAAGAAGTCAATGAGCAGGCGCATGGCGCTCATTATCTGTGCAGTTCGGCCGTGCGCCCGGGCTGGCGCAACGGCAGGCGGTGGCGGTGACCGGGAACTCTGCCCGCGCGGGCCGACTCTTGTCACACATGAACCAGCCCACCACCGTCGAACAATCCATCCTCACCATCGCCATGCTGGCCGCCTTTGCCGATGGCGAGAAAAGCGACGCCGAGCGCCAGGCCGTGCGGCGGGTTGCCGAAGGCCTGGGTGAGATGGGCGGCGGTGCTGCCCTGGCCCAGCTTTACCAGGCGGTGTTGCTGCGCCGCGTGGGCCTGGCCGAGGCGGTCGCGGGTTTGCCGGACACCGCGCACCGCCAGTTGGCCTACGAGATGGCGGTCTGCGTGTGCGATGCCGACGGCCGCCAGAGCCCCGCGGAGAAGGCTTTCCTGGCCGACTTGCGTGAGCGCCTGGGTTTGTCGGCCGGCGAGGCTGCCCGCCTGGAAGACCCTGTGAATGGGCTGGCCGAAGCCGCAGAATACGCATCGCCCGCCACCCCGCTGCCCGCCAACCTGCCGATGGCGGCCGCCGCGCCGCCGATGTCGGCGCCGGTATCCGAGGTTGATCAGCGCCTGGACCAGAGCATTCTCAACCATGCGCTGTTGTGTGGTGCACTTGAACTGCTGCCACAGTCCTGGGCGTCCATGGCCATCGTGCCCCTGCAGGTGAAGATGGTGTACGCCGTGGGCAAGGCCCATGGCGTGGAGCTGGACCAGGGCCACATCCGCGAATTCATAGCGGCCGCTGGCGTGGGCGTGGCCTCGCAATACATCGAGCAGTTTGGCCGCAAGCTCATCGGCGGCTGGCTGGGCACAGCCGCCGGGCGCACGATCGGGCGCGTCGGGGGTGCCGCCACCGGGATGGCGTTTTCGTTTGCCACCACCTACGCCCTGGGGCAGGTGGCCAAGCGTTACTACGCGGGTGGGCGGGTGATGAGCACCGCTGTGCTGCAACAAAGCTTTCAGGAGCTTTTGCAGCCCGCCAAGCGCCTGCAGGCGCAGTACATGCCGCAAATCGAGCAAACCGCCCGTGGCCTCGATGCGGGCAAGGTCATGGCCATGGTGCGCGGGGCCTGAGCGGCCGCGTGTGCTGTCTGGGGCGGGTGTACGGCTCTGTGCTGCATCGCCGCAGCACACGCCTGTGAGCCTGCGGCTTTTTCAGTCTTTCAGTCGGGCTGAAGATCGAGAGCTGCGGAGTTCATGCAATAACGCAAACCAGTGGGCGCCGGGCCGTCTTCAAACACATGCCCCAGATGGGCTCCGCACTGGCTGCACACCGTCTCGGTGCGCAGCATGCCGTGGCTGTGGTCCACGATCTCGGTGATGGCGCCGGGGATGGCCTTCCAGAAGCTGGGCCAGCCGCAGCCGGCGTCGAACTTGGTGTCAGCGTCGAACAGGTGGTTGCCGCAACACACGCAGTGGTAGCGGCCGTCGGCCCAGACCTGTTCGTATTTGCCGGTGAAGGGGCGCTCGGTCCAGGCGTGGCGGGTGACCTCGTAGGCACCGGGCTCAGCCCCTTTGGCAGCCAGCACGGCACGCCATTGGTCTTCGGTCTTGCGGATGGGGAAGTCGCTCATCGGAAGGCAACAGGTGGAAGACAAAGGAGTCTTATTGTCTGCGTGCCGGCATCGGCACACCGGGCCTGTGGGCTTGCCCGGGAGGCGATGGCAAAACCGGGACAGTCCGAATGGGAGCGGGCAAAAGAATGAGGCATGATGTGAGGCTGCAAAAAGAACGATCGTTCGATTTCAAACCACACAGGAGTTACCCGTCATGCTGGGCCAGATGCAAAGCCAACCGCTGCTGATTTCCAACCTGATCGTCCACGCCGACCGCCACCACCACAGCACCGAGATCGTCTCGCGCCGGGTGGAGGGGGACATTCACCGAACCACCTGGGGGCAGGTGGCGCGCCGCGCGCGCCAGGTGGCCAATGCGCTGGACAGCCTGCACCTGGGTTTTGGCGAGCGGGTGGGCACCCTTGCCTGGAACGGCTACCGCCACCTGGAGCTGTATTTCGGCGTCAGCGGCTCGGGCCGCGTGCTGCACACCCTCAACCCGCGCCTGCACCCCGAACAACTGGTGTGGATCGTCAACCATGCCGACGACCGCGCCCTGTGTTTTGACATGACCTTCCTGCCGCTGGTGCAGGCGGTCCACGCCAAGTGTCCGGGGGTCAAACACTGGGTGGCCCTGTGCGACGCCGACAAACTGCCAGCCGACAGTGGCATCCCCGGCCTGCTGAGCTACGAGGCCTGGATCGGGGGTCAGGGCGACCAGTACACCTGGCCCGAGTTCGACGAAAACTGTGCGTCGAGCATGTGCTACACCAGCGGCACCACCGGCAACCCCAAGGGCGCCGTCTATTCGCACCGTTCCACGCTGCTGCATGCCTACGGCGCGGCGCTGCCCGACGCGCTGGGTTGCTCGTCGCGCGACGCTGTGCTGCCCGTGGTGCCCATGTTCCACGTCAACGCCTGGGGTCTGCCGTACTCGGCTGCGGCCGTGGGCTGCAAGCTGGTGTTCCCTGGCCCGGCGCTGGACGGCAAGTCGGTCTACGAACTGATCGAGGGCGAGAAGGTGACCATGGCCGCCGGTGTGCCCACCGTGTGGCAGATGCTGCTGGGCCACATGCAGCAGAACAACCTGAAGTTCAGCACCCTCACCCGCACCGTCATCGGTGGCTCGGCCTGCCCGCCGGCCATGATCACCGCCTTCAACGACCTGTACGGTGTCGAGGTGCTGCACGCCTGGGGCATGACCGAAATGAGTCCGCTGGGCACCGTCTGCACGCTCAAGAATGCGCAGGTGGCGCTACCGGCCGACGAAAAGATGAAGGTGCGCCTCAAGCAGGGCCGCAGCGTCTTCGGCGTGGACATGAAGATCGTCAACGAACTGGGCGAAGAGCAGCCATGGGACGGCAAGGCCTATGGCGACCTGCTGGTGCGCGGTCCGTGGATCATTGCCAGCTACTTCAAGGGCGAGGGCGGTGACCCGCTGAAATACGACGCCGCCGGCCGCGGCTGGTTCCCCACCGGTGACGTGGCCACCATCGACGCCGACGGTTTCATGCAGATCACTGACCGCAGCAAGGACGTGATCAAGTCCGGTGGCGAGTGGATCAGCTCGATCGACGTGGAGAACATCGCCATGGCCCACCCCGCCGTGGCGATGGCGGCCTGCATCGGCATGAAGCACCCCAAATGGGACGAGCGGCCCATCGTGGTGGTGGTCAGGAAGCCCGGCGCCGACGTCTCGCGCGACGGACTGCTGGCTTTCTACGAGGGCAAGATCGCCAAGTGGCAGATCCCGGACGACGTGGTGTTTGTCGACGCCATCCCGCTGGGCGCCACCGGCAAGATGCAAAAAATGACCCTGCGCCAGCAACTGGCTGACTACCGTTTGCCAGGCCTCTGAGCCGTGGGCCGTGCAGGCGCTTGCTGCCCATGCCCGAGCAGCCGCATCCCCCGCCTGGGCCGACTGGCGCTCTGAGCGGCCAGCGTGGCCGCCGCCGGTGGCTGGCCGCCGGCCTGGCCGGCAGCGCAGTGGCCCTGGCCCCGCGGGCGCTGGTCCATGCGGGGCAGGGCAGTGGCATGCCCACGCTGCGCATCGCCTTCATCGACCCTTTGTCGGGGCCTGCGGCCGACATCGGCAGGCACAGCCTGCGCAGCTGGCAATTCGTGGCCGAACACCTGCAGACCGTTGTGGGGGTGCGTTTTCGCATCGCCGGTTTTGACAACCGGGGCTCGCCACAGGAGAGCGTGAACGCGCTGAAGGTGGCGATTGACCAGGGGTTCCGCTGCATCGTCCAGGGCAATGGCTCGGGTGTCACGGCCGCCTTGATCGAGGCCATCGGGCGGCACAACCCGATGCGCCCCGATCGGGCGGTGATGCTGATCAATTACGCGGCCATGGACCCGGCGTTGACCGCCGAATACTGCAGTCCCTGGCATGTTCGCATTGACGCCGACACGTCGATGAAGATGCGCGCCATGATCCGCCACATGGCCGCCCAGCCGGGCCTGCAGCGGGTCTATCTGCTCAACCAGAACTATGCCCACGGCCAGCAGTTTGCGCGCTATTTCCGTCAAGAGGCCGCCCGCGAGGCGCCCGGCTTGCAGGTGGTGGGAGACGAATTGCACCCCGCCTTTGCCCTGCAAGACTTTGGTCTGTATGCCCAGCGCATGGCCGCCAGCGGCGCGCAGGCAGTGGTCACCGGTAACTGGGGTGCCGACCTGCAAGGCTTGATCCGGGCGATGCAGGCACAGTCGCTCTCCCAACCGATCTGGTCGTATTACGCGATGCAGCCGGGCACACCGCAGTTGCTGGCGCGATCGGGCGAGCGCCTGCCGGTCTATGTGGTGGCCACGGGCGCCACCGTGCTGCCCGAGCCGGCGGCTGGCATTGCGCGGGCCTTCCGCCAGCAGCACGGCGAAGATCTGGTGGTGCACGCCAGCATCGACGGTGTGCGGGCGCTTGCCCAGGCGGTGCGCCAGAGCGGCTCGGTCGAGCCTGGCCGCTTGCTGGCCGCGCTGGCTGGCATGCGTTTTGACGGGTTCAACGGTACCGCCCTGTTGCGCGCGCAAGACCGGCAATTGCTCACCCGGGTGTGCGTCTCGCGCTGGGCGCGCATGGACGCTGGCGACCTGCCCGGCGCCGAGGCCACAGGGTTCGGTTTTGTGCCGGTGCAGTGGTTCGAGCCCGAGCAGATTGCACCGGCAGTGGGCTGCGTCCCCGGCCGCAGCTGATGCGCGTCGGCGCTGGCCAGCCACCCGGGTGCGACCGTGAGGCGAGCGCCAGTCGCGTGCGCGATACGGCCTAGGGGCAATCCCTGAGCCGGTGAAGTCGGCGGCCCGGTACGCTGACGGTCTTCTTACTCTCACAGGAGACATGCAGTGAAACTGGTCTTGAAAACGGTTGCCATCGCCACCCTGACACTGAGCCTGGGGTCGGCCTTCGCCCAGAAGGGTGAAACGGTCAAGATCGCCTGGATCGATCCCCAGACGGGCCTGATGGGACCGGTGGGCAACAACCAGCTCAAAAGCTGGCAGTTCTTTGCCGAAAAGTTCTCGAAGTCGAACCCTGCCGGTGTGAAGTTCGAGGTTTTGGGCTTTGACAACAAACTCAGCCCGGCCGAGTCGGTCACCGCCATGCAGGCAGCCATTGACCAGGGGGCGCGTTACCTGGCGCAGGGCAACGGCTCTTCAGTGGCCGGCGCATTGATCGACGCTGTCAACCGCCACAACGCCCGCAACCCCGGCAAGGAAGTGATCTTCCTGAACTATGCGGCGGTGGACCCTGACTTCACCAACAGCAAGTGCAGCTACTGGCACTTCCGTTTTGATGCCGATACCTCCATGAAAATGGAGGCGATGACCACGTACATGAAGGACCGTCCGGACGTCAAGAAGGTCTACCTGCTCAACCAGAACTACTCCCACGGTCACCAGGTGGCCAAGTTTGCAAAAGAGACTTTGGCGCGCAAACGCCCCGACGTGCAGATTGTGGGTGAGGACTTGCACCCGCTGGCCCAGGTGCGCGACTTCGCACCCTATGTGGCCAAGATCAAGGCCTCGGGTGCCGACACCGTGATCACCGGCAACTGGGGCTCCGATCTGGCGCTGTTGATCAAGGCCGCCAACGAAGCGGGCTACGACGGCAAGTTCTACACCTACTACACCGGCGTCACGGGTACCCCCACGGCGCTGGGCAAGGGCGGCGAGGGTCGCGTGTACCAGGTGGCCTACAACCACTACAACATGGGCGAACCCATGAAGGGGTGGATGGCCGAGTTCAAGCAGCGCTTCAACGACGACATGTACACCGCAGCCATCCCCAACGCGTTCACCGCGCTCGGTGAGGCCATGGCCAAGGCCAAATCCACCGACCCGGTGAAGGTGGCGGCGGCTTTGTCGGGCCTGAAGTTCAAGGGTTTCAATGGTGAAGTCGAGTTGCGCAAGACCGACCACCAGCTGCAGCAGCCCTTGTACGTCACCCGTTGGCAGAAGACCGACGCCAAGAACCCCTACAGCCCCGAAAACACCGGTATGACCCTGGTGCCGGTGGCCGAGTACCCGGCGTTCGTGGCCAGCACACCCACGAGCTGTCAGATGAAGCGTCCCTGACGCCTGGTCTCTGACAGGCGGGCCGGTGTTCGGCCTGCCACACTTCTCTGGCGCGCCCCGGCATCTGTGTTCACAGATCGGGGTGTCGCCTGTGTGCAACCCAGGGACCCCCGCCGGGGTCCGGAGTCACCTTCCCCATGGAGTTCTACATCATCTCCATGCTCAACGGGCTGAGCTACGGCTTGCTCCTGTTCATGTTGAGCTCTGGTCTGACCCTCATCTTCAGCATGATGGGGGTGCTCAATTTCGCCCACGCCAGTTTTTACATGGTCGGTGCCTACGTGGGCTACACGCTCACCCAGGTGATCGGCTTCTGGCCAGCGTTGGTGATCGCGCCGCTGGTGGTGGGGTTGCTGGGTGCATTGTTTGAGCGCTGGAGCCTGCGCAAGGTGCACAAATTTGGACATGTGCCCGAACTGCTGGTCACGTTCGGGCTGTCCTACATCATTCTGGAACTGGTGCAACTGGTGTGGGGACGCACCGCTGTGCAGTTCCGCCCACCGGAAATCCTGCGTGAACCGGCTTTCACCCTGATCCATCACGCCGACGACAGTCTGGGCTTCGCCTGGGGCAGCGCGCCGACCGAGGTGTGCGCGCTGGCCCAGACCATCTGCTCGCAATTCCCGGCGACCCGCGCTTTCATGATGTTGGTGGCCATCAGCATGCTCATTGGCGTCTGGCTCCTGCTCACCCGCACCCGCATCGGTCTGGTCATTCAGGCTGCGCTGACGCACCCCGAAACCGTGGAGACACTGGGTCACAACGTGCCGCGCGTGTTCATGCTGGTTTTTGGTGCGGGCACCGGCCTGGCGGGTCTGGCGGGCGTCATCGGTGGCAGCACCTTCGTCACCGAGCCCGCCATGGCCATGACCCTGGGGTCGCTGATTTTTGTGGTGGTGGTCGTTGGCGGGCTGGGTTCGCTCTCGGGTGCTTTCCTCGCGTCACTGATCATTGGCGTTGTGCAGACGTTTGCCGTCGCACTGGACCATTCGTTGATCGGACTGGTCCAGAGCCTGGGGATCACAGCGTCCGAAGCGCTGCAGAACAACAGCGTCATGCGACTGACCATTTCGCAGGTGGCTCCCATCCTGCCGTATCTGTTCCTTGTCCTGATCCTGATATTCCGGCCCAAGGGCCTGCTGGGTAACCGGGAGAGCTGAGTCCCATGCCAGCCCATACCCGTCACCCGATGTGTTCGCACGTCCCTCAAAGCGCTCAGGCTCCCCTTGTGAGTGCCCAGGTGGAAGGCTCATGATGCCCAAATCCCATTACGCATTCAAACCCTACAACGTCGCGCGCTGGATCATTTGGTCCCTGTTCGCTCTGGTGCTGCTGATGGCGCCGCAGGTGTTCTCCAGCAACCTGTCGGTGTCCATGCTGGCGCAGATGGGCATCGCCATCATCGCGTGCCTGTCCTACAACATCCTGCTGGGGCAGGGTGGCATGCTCAGCTTCGGTCATGCGGTGTACACCGGCCTGGGCTCGTATGTGGCCATCCACACCCTGCTCAAGGTCTCCGAAGGTGCAATGAATCTGCCGGTCAGCCTGATCCCGCTGGTCGGCGGCCTGGCCGGCATGTTCTTTGCCGTGCTTTTTGGTTATGTCACCACCAAGAAGTCGGGCACCACCTTCGCCATGATCACCCTGGGCATGGGCGAACTGGTGTTCGCCATGTCGCTGATGTTCTCGGAGTTCTTCGGCGGTGAAGCGGGCATCACCGCCGACCGCATGGCCGGTGAACCCTTCATGGGCATCACCTACGGTCCGAACATTCAGGTGTACTACCTCATCGCGGTCTACACCTTCGTCAGCGTGGCGCTGATGTTTGCCTTCACCCGCACGCCGCTGGGCCGCATCCTCAACGCCGTGCGCGACAACCCCGAGCGGGTCGAGTTCATTGGCTACAACACCCAGATCGTGCGCTACCTGGCGTTCGTCATTGCGGGCTTTTTTGCGGGTATCGCGGGTGGCCTGGCCGCCATCCAGTTTGAGATCGTGACCGCCGAGGTGGTGGGGCCGGTCCGATCCGGCGGTTATTTGCTGTTCACTTTCCTCGGGGGCGCCACCTTCTTCTTCGGTCCCATCATCGGCGGTGTGTTGATGGTGCTCGCCTTTGTGCTGTTCTCGGAAATCACCAAGGCGTGGCTGCTGTACCTCGGTCTGATCTTCCTGTTCATGGTGATGTACGCGCCCGGTGGCATCGCCAGCCTGATCATGATGAACCTCCGAGTGGCGGCGTTTGGCCGGTTGCGTGAGCTGTGGGTGAGCTACCTGGGGCTGGGCGTCACCGGTCTGGTGGTGTTCACCGGTGCGGGTGCGTTGATCGAGATGGTCTACCACCTGCAGCTGAGCACCGCCATGGGCGATACCGTGCAATTCCTGGGTGCGACACTGAACGCCCGTTCCCCTGACAGCTGGTTCGGCGGGGTGTTCATATTGCTCACCGGTCTGGGCCTGTTCGAATTGGCGCGGCGCCACTTCAGGCTGCAGTGGGCCGAGATCCAGACCGACATTGAAAAAGAAATCAAGCGCCGGGAAACGCAATGAGCAGCAGCAAACCCACAGCGGTGCGTCCGCACGATGCCACCATGAGCCATGTGCACGCGGGTGGCCATGCCCTGGAACTGCGCCAGTTGCGCAAGAGTTTCGGCAAGACCGACATCATCCGCGGTGTGGATTTGGCGGTGCGGGCCGGAGAGCGGGTGGCCATCATCGGACCCAATGGCGCCGGCAAGTCCACCCTGTTCAACTTGATCTCCGGGCGTTTTCCACCCACCAGCGGCGAAATCCTGCTCGGTGGTGTGCGCATCGACGGCAAAAAGCCTTTCGAGATCAACCGACTGGGCCTCTCGCGCAGTTTCCAGATCACCAACATCTTTCCCAAGCTCAGCGTGTTCGAGAACCTGCGCTGCGGGGTGCTGTGGAGCCTGGGCTACAAATACACGCTGTTTCGCTTCCTGGCCGATCTGCGCGATGCCAACGACCGCGCCGAAGAGTTGATGCGCATGATCCGCCTGGACAAAAAGCGCGACACCCTGGCCATGAACCTGACCTATGCCGAGCAGCGCGCACTGGAAATCGGCATCACCATTGCCGGCGGTGCGCAGGTCATCCTGCTGGATGAACCCACGGCGGGCATGAGCAAAAGCGAGACCAGTCGCTTCATTGACCTCATCCGTGAGGTGACGGTGGGCAAGACCTTGCTGACGGTGGAGCACGACATGGGGGTGGTGTTTGGCCTGGCCGATAAGATCGCGGTGGTGGTCTATGGCGAGGTGATCGCCTTTGACACGCCCGATGCGGTGCGCGCCAATGCCAAGGTGCAGGAAGCCTACCTGGGGTCGGTGCTGGCAGACGAACAGGCCGCCACGGCCGGTCATTGAAGCAGGAGGCCTGCATGCTGAAAGTTGAGAACCTGCACGCCTACTACGGCAAGAGCCATGTGCTGCATGGCGTGAGTTTCGAGGTCGGGCAAGGCGAAATCGTGGCCTTGCTCGGTCGCAACGGTTCTGGCCGTTCGACCACTGCCAAGGCCATCATGGGTCTGGTCGACTGTGAAGGCCACATCGACTGGAAAGGGCGCGCCATCAGGGGGTGCAAGCCGTTTGAAATTGCGCACCTCGGGCTGGGCTATGTGCCGGAGAACCGCGACATCTTCCCCAAGCTCACTGTGCACCAAAACCTGCTGCTGGGGCAAAAGGGCTCGGGCAAGGGCTCGCGCTGGAGCTTCGACGACATGTATGCGATGTTCCCTCGCTTGAAGGAGCGACAGCACACCGAAGCGGGCGTGCTCTCCGGCGGTGAGCAGCAGATGCTGACCTTGTGCCGCACGCTGATGGGCGACCCGGATCTCATCATCATTGACGAACCCACCGAGGGCCTGGCACCGAAGATCGTCGAACTGGTGGGCCAGTACCTGCAAAAACTCAAGACACGCGGCATCTCGGTCCTGCTCATCGAGCAGAAGCTGACGATTGCCATGGCCATTTCCGACCGCGCGCTGGTGATGGGCCACGGCAGCGTGGTGTTTGAGGGTACGCCCGAGAGCCTGCGTGCCGACCCCTACACCCGCAAGGAGTGGCTGGAGGTTTGAATGTTTGCCGGCGGCGCCTGTGGCGTCACCGCCACCGGGTGAGGGCGATGGCACCGGTGTCACAAAGCCTTTTCCGTCGCCTCGCCGGCCAAGCCCTTGCGCCCCTGACTCCTTTGCGACGAGGAGTCGTTGCAGCGCCTCACAATTTTTCTAAAATCGAACGACCGTTCGTTTTTCGGTTTCTTCGAACCCTACACAGGAGTATCCATGACCGCTGAGTACCAAGTCCACGGCGACGTGGCCGTCATCACGCTGAACAACCCGCCGGTCAATGGTCTGGGTCTGTCCACCCGCCAGGCCATCACCGAGGGTCTTGACAAGGCCGACAAGGACCCGTCCGTCAAGGCGGTCGTGCTCACCGGCGCGGGCAAGGCTTTCTCGGGCGGGGCGGACATCCGCGAGTTTGGTTCGCCCAAGGCGATGCAGGAGCCCAATTTGCTGAGCGTGATCAACCGGGTTGAAAACGCGACCAAGCCGGTCATCGCGGCCGTGCACAGCGTGTGCATGGGTGGCGGCCTGGAACTGGCCCTGGGCTGCCACTACCGCATCGCTGCCCCTGGTTGCAACGTGGCCCTGCCGGAGGTCAAGCTGGGTTTGATCCCCGGCGCCGGTGGCACGCAGCGCCTGCCGCGCGTGCTGGGCGTCGAGGCCGCGCTGAACATGATCGTCAGCGGCGAGCCGGTCAAGAGCGAGATGCTGGCCCAGCTGCCCGGCCAGAAGCTGTTCGACAAGATGGCCGCATCGCCCGAATCGCTCGCGCAAGAAGCGCTGGCCTTCGCCCGCGAAATGGCCGCCCGGCATGCCGATGGCTCGGCCCTGCCGCTGGTGCGCCACCTGCCGTGCAAGCACAAGAACGGCGACGCCTACTTCCAGTTCGCGCGCAACATGGTCAAGGGCATGAGCAAGAACTTCCCGGCGCCCGCCAAGTGCGTGGATGCCGTGGAGGCCGCCACCAAAAAGAAGTTCGCCGATGGCATGGCCTTTGAGCGCGAGATCTTCATCAACCTGATGTGGACGGCCGAGAGCCGCTCGCTGCGCCACCTGTTCACCGCCGAACGCGCAGCCAGCAAGATCCCGGACGTGCCGGAAGACACGCCCAGGCGCGACATCAAAAAGGTTGCCGTCATCGGCGCCGGCACCATGGGCGGTGGCATCAGCATGAACTTCCTCAATGCCGGCATCCCGGTGACCATCCTGGAAATGAAGCAGGAGGCACTGGACCGCGGCGTCGGCGTCATGCGTGGCAACTACGAAGCCCAGGTCAAGAAAGGCAAGCTCAAGCAGGACAAGCTGGACCAGCGCATGGCGCTGCTGAGCACGACGCTGAAGTACGAAGAGATCGCCGACGCCGACCTGGTGATCGAGGCGGTGTTCGAGGACATAGGCGTCAAGGAAACCGTGTTCAAGAAGCTTGACGAGGTGATGAAGCCGGGCGCGATCCTGGCCTCCAACACTTCCACGCTGGACGTCAACAAGATCGCCAGTTTCACCCAGCGCCCGCAGGACGTGGTGGGCCTGCACTTCTTCAGCCCGGCCAACGTGATGAAGCTGCTGGAAGTGGTGCGCGGCGACGCCACCGCCAAGGATGTGATGGCCACGGTGATGAGCATCGCCAAGAAGATCAAGAAGGTCGCTGTCGTCTCTGGCGTGTGCGACGGCTTCATCGGCAACCGCATGATCGAGCAGTACGGCCGCCAGGGCGGCTTCCTGCTCGACGAAGGCTGCACCCCGGAGCAGGTGGACAAAGCGATCGAGAAGTTCGGTTTTGCCATGGGCCCGTTCCGCATGGGGGATCTGGCCGGTAACGACATCGGCTGGGCCATCCGCAAGCGCCGCTATGTCGAGAAGCCGGACATGAAGTACAGCAAGACCGCCGACCTGCTGTGCGAGAAGGGCCGCTTTGGCCAGAAGGTGGGCAAGGGCTGGTACGACTATGTGCCGGGCAAGCGCGACGCCATTCCCAACGCCGAGGTGGTGCAGATGCTGGAGGAGCACCGCAAGGCCCTGGGCATCACCCCGCGCAAGATTTCCGACGAGGAAATCGTCCAGCGCCTGGTGTTCAGCCTGGTCAATGAAGCCGCGCACATCCTGGAAGAGGGCATCGCCAACAAGGCCAGCGACATCGACGTGGTCTACATCTTTGGCTATGGCTTCCCGGTGCACCGTGGCGGCCCGCTGAACTATGCCAACGAGGTCGGTTTGTTCAACGTGGTCGAGGCCATGAAGCGCTTTGCGAAGAACCCGCTGGACGACGCGAAGTTCTGGGCGCCGGCACCGCTGCTGGCCCGCCTGGCCGCCGAAGGCAAAACGTTTTGATGAGCCCCCTTGCGCCGCCTCGCGTCTTCCCCCCGGAGGGGGGACGCTCCCGGTGGCCCGGCAAAGCCGGTTCCACGGAAGCCCTGGACGGTGCAGCTTCGCTCAACCCCCATTTTTTCAGGACACCATCATGACCAACGCCGTCATCGTTTCCACCGCCCGCACCCCCCTGACCAAGAGCTGGAAGGGAGCCTTCAACATGACCCACGGGGCCACCCTCGGTGGCCACGCGGTGCAGCACGCCGTGCAGCGCGCCGGCATCGACGCCGCTGAGGTCGAAGACGTGATCATGGGCTGCGCCAACCCCGAAGGTGCGACGGGTGCCAACATCGCGCGCCAGATTGCGCTCATGGCTGGTCTGCCGATTTCCGTCTCGGGACTGACCATCAACCGCTTCTGCTCGTCGGGCCTGCAGTCCATCGCCCTGGCCGCGCAGCGCATCGCTGCCGGCGAAGGCTCGGTCTATGTGGCCGGTGGCGTGGAGAGCATTTCCTGCGTGCAGCAGGAGATGAACCAGCACATGCTGATGGACCACTCGCTGGCCAAGAACAAGCCCGAGATTTACTGGAACATGCTGCAGACCGCCGAAAACGTGGCCAAGCGCTACAACATCGGCCGCGACGCGATGGACGAGTACGGCGCCGCCAGCCAGCAGAAGGCCACGGCCGCGCTGGAAGCCGGCCTGTTCAAGGCCGAGATCGCGCCCATCACCGTGACCGCCGGCGTGATCGACAAGGTCATGGGCATGGTGACCCGGCAGGTCACGGTCGAGAACGACGAAGGCATCCGCCCCGGCACCACCTTTGACAGCATCCACGGTCTGCGCTCGGCTCTCCCCGGTGGGCTGGTCTCCGCCGGCAACGCCAGCCAGTTCAGCGACGGCGCAGGCGCCTGCGTGGTGATGGACGAAACCCTGGCCGAGAAGCGCGGCCTGCAGCCGCTGGGCCGCTTCCTGGGCTTTGCCGTCGCCGGTTGCGAGCCCGACGAAATGGGCATCGGCCCGGTGTTCGCCGTGCCCAAGGTGCTCTCGCGCCTGGGCCTGAAGGTCAGCGACATCGACCTGTGGGAACTCAACGAAGCCTTTGCGGTGCAGGTGCTGTACTGCCGCGACAAGCTGGGCATCCCGGCCGACCGCCTGAACGTCAACGGCGGTGCCATCGCCGTCGGCCACCCTTACGGCGTGTCGGGCCAGCGCCTGACCGGTCATGCGCTGATCGAAGGCAAGCGCCGCGGCGCCAAGCGCGTCTGCGTGACCATGTGCATTGGCGGCGGCATGGGTGCCGCCGGCGTGTTCGAGGTGCTTTGAGGCCGCAAGCTGTCTGACGCGCGCAGGCCGGCCATGAAACCCTTGCGGATCGGGGCTGGCGCCGGTTACGCCGGCGACCGCATCGATCCGGCTGTGGACCTGGCCGAGCGCGGGCAGCTCGACGCCCTGGTGTTCGAGTGTCTGGCCGAGCGCACCATCGCGCTCGCCCAGTTGCGCCGCCACACCGATCCGCAGCAGGGCCACGACCCGCTGTTGGCCGCCCGGCTGCGTGCGGTGCTGCCGGTCTGTGTGGCCCGCGGCATTCCCATCATCACCAACATGGGCGCGGCCCACCCGCTGGCGGCCGGGCACGCCGCCCTGGCGGTGGCGCGCGAGCTGCAACTGCCCCGGCTGCGGGTGGCGGTGGTGCTGGGTGACGATGTGCTGGCCTGGGTGCGGCAGAACGACGCGCCCCTGCTCGACAGTGCCGATACCGTGCGCTCGATGGACGGGCGGCTGATTTCGGCCAACGCCTACCTGGGCGCCGATGCGCTGCTGCCCGCGCTGGCGGCCCAGCCCGATGTGCTCATCACCGGCCGTGTGGCCGACCCCTCGCTTTTCCTGGCGCCGCTGATGCACCACTTCGGCTGGGCGGCGAACGACTGGCCGCTGCTCGGCAAGGGCCTGGCCGTGGGCCATCTGCTCGAATGCGCGGCCCAGGTCAGCGGGGGTTACCTGGCCGACCCGGGGCGGCTGGACGTGCCCGACCTGCACCGCGTGGGCTTTCCGCTGGCCGAGGTGGCCGCCGACGGCAGCGCGGTGATCACCAAGCTGCCCGACACCGGCGGCCGTGTCGACCGGCTCAGCTGCACCGCGCAACTGCTGTACGAAGTGGAAGACCCCGGCGCCTACCTGCAGGCCGATGTGACCGGCGACTTTTCACCGGTCCGCTTCACCGAGCTGGGCGATGACCGTGTCAGCGTCCAGGGCGCCACCGGGACCGAACGGCCCGCGCAGCTCAAGGTCAGCCTGGGCTACACCGATGGCTTCATCGGCGAGGGCCAGATCTCTTACGCCGGCCCGGGCGCCCGCGAGCGCGGAGAACTCGCCCTCGACATCCTGCGCCATCGGCTGGCCGACGACCGTCTGCACCCCTCGCTGCGCGGCCTGGAGCAGCGGGCCGAGCTGATCGGTGTGAACGCCATGCACGGCCCGGCGCTGGGCAGCGACCGCGAGCCCTACGAGGTGCGGGTGCGCCTGGCGGTGCGCTGCGCCACCCGCGGGCAGGCCCAGCGGGTGGGGCAGGAGGTGGAGGCGCTCTACCTCAATGGCCCGGCGGCCGGCGGCGGCGTCACCCAGTCGGTGCGCGAGGTGGTGGCGGTCGCCTCGACCCTGATCCCGCGCGAGGCGGTGCAGACCCGGGTGGAACTGCTGGAGTGGACCTCATGACGACATCGCGCCGCATCCTGCGCGACATCGCGCTGGCGCGCTCCGGCGACAAGGGCAACCGCGCCACGCTCACCGTGATCGCGCTGGACCCGGCCGACTACCCGCGCATCGAACGCCTGCTGACCACGGAGCGGGTGCGGCAACACCTGGCCGGCGTGGTGCAGGGCGAGGTGCGGCGCTTTGCACTTGCGCGACTGCAGGCGGTGCACTTCGTGTTGCATGATGCCCTGGCTGGCGGAGTCACCCGCTCGCTGGCGCTGGACGCTCACGGCAAGACACTCAGCGCCGCGTTGCTCGATTTACCCCTGGACGACTGAGCCTTTCACCCAAGCCATAGGAGACACCCGATGAACCTGCTGACCCGCACCCTGAGCCTGGCCGCCGCCGCGCTGGCCTGTACCGCCGCCCTGGCGCAAAGCTATCCGGACAAGCCGATCAAGGCCGTGGTGCCCTTTGCCGCCGGCAGCGCCACCGACCAGATCGGCCGCGCCTTCGCGCAGAAGATGCAGGAAGCCCTGGGCCAGCCCATCGTGATCGACAACAAGCCGGGTGTGAACGGCATGCTGGGCGCCGACGCGGTGGCCAAGGCCGCGCCGGACGGCTACACCATCCTCATCGGCACCAACAGCACCAACGCGGCGCTCAAGAGCCTGATGAAGCAGCTGCCCTACGACCAGGACAAGGCCTTTGCACCGGTGGCCTACATGGGCTCGGTGCCGCTGATCATCGCGGTGCACCCCGACGTGCCGGCCAAGACCCTCAAGGAGCTGGTGGACCTGGCCAAGGCCAAGCCCGGCGCCATCAACTTCGCCAGCGCCAGCACCTCGCAGCTGGTGTCCACCGAAATGCTGGCCGGCATGGCCGGCATCAAGCTCACCAACGTGCCCTACAAGAGCGGCCCCGCGGCCATGACCGACCTGATCGGCGGCGTGGTGCAGATGTTCAGCGCCGACTTCGCGGTGATGCTGCCGCAGGTCAAGGCCGGCAAGGTGCGCGGCCTGGCCGTCACCTCCACCCAGCGCTCGCCCGCCGTGCCCGAGCTGCCCACGGTCAACGAAGCGCTGGGCATCAAGGACTACGAACTGATCGCCTATTTCGCCGTGTTCGCCCCCGCCGGCACACCACCCGATGTGATCGCCAGGCTCAACAAGGCGGTCAATGCCGCGGCCAACAGCAAGGAAGTGCAGGACAAGTTCGCCGGCATCGGCTTCGCGGTGGAGCCCGGCACACCCGAAGACCTGGCCAAACGCAGCGTGGCCGAAACCGCCAAGTGGGCCAAGGCCATCCGTGACGCCAGGATCGAACCGCAATAAGCCGCCCACTTCATCGCTCTGACCGACCATGAGCCTGCGCCCGACCATCGATTTCCTGCTCCACGACTGGCTGTCGGTTGACGAGCTCAGCCAGCGCGCGCGCTTTGCCGACCACAGCCGCGACACCTTCGCGGCCGTGCTCGACACCTGCGAGCGCATCGCCCGCGAAAAGTACGCGCCCTTCAACCGGCTGGTGGACACCCAGGAGCCGCACTTCGACGGTGAAAAGGTGATCCTGCCGCAGGCCACCCACGACGCGCAGAAGGCCTACGCCGACAGTGGCATGCTCAGCGCCGCGCAGGACTACGCGATCGGCGGCATGCAGCTGCCCTACACGGTCGAGGCCGCGGCCAACGCCTTCTTCGCCATGGCCTCGGTATCCATCGGCAGCGGCATGCTGACCACCGGCAACGCCAACCTGCTCATGGCCCACGGCAGCGAGGCGCAGAAGCGGGTCTTTGCGCTCAACGAGTTCAACGGCCGCTGGTCGGGCACCATGTGCCTGTCCGAGCCGCAGGCCGGATCGAGCCTGAGCGATGTGGCCACCCGCGCCGTGCCCGACGGGGCCGGTTTCGAAGCCGACCCGCTGGGCCCGCGCTACCGCCTCAAGGGCAACAAGATGTGGATCTCGGCCGGCGAACACGAGCTGACCGAGAACATCATCCACCTGGTGCTGGCCAAGATCCCCGGGCCGGACGGCAAGCCGGTGCCGGGCACCCGTGGCATCTCGCTGTTCATCGTGCCCAAGCATCTGGTGGACAGCGACGGCCAGCTGACGGGCGAGCGCAACGACGTGGCACTGGCCGGCCTGAACCACAAGTGCGGCTGGCGCGGCACCACCAACACGCTGCTGAACTTTGGCGAGGGCAAGTACCCCGTTCGTGGAGACGCTGGCGCCATCGGTTACCTCGTCGGCCAGCCCGGCAAGGGCCTGCAGTGCATGTTCCACATGATGAACGAGGCCCGCATCGGTGTCGGCATGGCGGCCACCATGCTGGGCATGGCGGGCTACCACGCCAGCCTGGACTATGCAAAGAACCGGCCGCAGGGCCGGCCGGTGACATCGGGCGGAAAAGACGCCGCGGCGCCGCAGGTCCGCATCATCGAACACGCCGACGTCAAGCGCATGCTGCTGGCGCAGAAGAGCTATGCCGAAGGCGCGCTTGCGCTCGAACTCTACTGCGCCCGCCTGGTGGACGAGCAGCACACCGGTGCCCCCGAGGCGGCCGACGACGCCCGCCTGCTGCTGGAGGTGCTGACCCCGATCGCCAAAAGCTGGCCCAGCGAGTGGTGCCTGGAAGCCAATTCGCTGGCCATCCAGGTGCACGGTGGCTACGGGTACACCCGCGACTTCCCGGTGGAGCAGTACTGGCGCGACAACCGCCTGAACATGATCCACGAGGGCACGCACGGCATCCAGGCCATGGACCTGCTGGGCCGCAAGGTGCTGATGGAAAACGGCAAGGGCCTGCAGCTGCTGGCCGGCCGCATCAACGCCACCATCGAACGCGCCATCCAGGTGCCCGAGCTGGCCGCCCATGCCAACGCCCTGGGCAAGGCCCTGCAGGACGTGGGCGCCGCCACCAAGGCCGCCTGGGCCACGGCCAACCCGAGCGAAGCCCTGGCCAATGCCGTGCCCTACCTGCAGGCCTTCGGCCACACGGTGCTGGCCTGGATCTGGCTCGACGTCGCCCTGGCCGCGCACGCATCGGCCGAGAGCAGCGCCCGCACCGGCCGCCTGGCCGCGGCGCGCTTTTTCTTTCATTACGAACTGCCCAGGATCGGTGCCTGGCTGCAGGTGGTGCGCACGCGCGACCTGACCTGTGCCGACCTGGCCGAAGACGCTTTCTGACCATTGAACAGCACAGGAGACACCCCATGACCCGAACGATCCAGCAACTGTTCGACCTCAAGGGCAAGACCGCCCTCATCACCGGCGGCTCGCGCGGCCTGGGCCTGCAGATGGCCCATGCGCTGGGCGAAGCGGGCGCGCGGGTGGTCATCAGCTCGCGCAAGGCGTCCGACCTGGAGGAAGCCACCGCCGAACTGCAGGCCGCCAACATCGACGCGCGCTGGATCGCCGCCGACGGCCAGCACGAGGAAGACATCCGCCGCCTGGTCAGCGAAACCCTGCAACGGGTGGGCGATGTGGACATCCTGGTCAACAACGCCGGCGCCGCCTGGGGTGCCCCGGCCGAGGACCATCCGCTCGAAGCCTGGGACAAGGTGATGAACCTCAACGTGCGCAGCTACTTCCTGCTCAGCCAGCTGATCGCCAAGGGCAGCATGATCCCGCGCCAGCGCGGCAGCATCATCAACACCGCGTCCATCGCCGGCCTGGGTGGCAATCCGAGCGGCATGAAGACGATCGCCTACAACACATCCAAAGGCGCGGTCATCAACTTCACCCGGGCGCTGGCGGCCGAGTGGGGCGC
>Ga0209812_10000697_pt1 | contig 28548 bp, 28 predicted proteins | sample JI71714BDNA_FD_187502 | JGI IMG/M metagenome (GOLD analysis project Ga0209812, IMG submission 187502) | Wastewater effluent complex algal communities from Wisconsin, to seasonally profile nutrient transformation and Carbon sequestration -... | ecosystem: Engineered > WWTP > Effluent > Algae...
GGCGTAGTAAGCCATTCGGCTAGAAGCATAAAAGGGGTGAGAATAAGACGAACGAGCCGAAAGCATAAACGAATAACAACACGCATGGGTAACTTTACTCAACATTAACAGTGGGGCGGAGAAACGCAAAGCGAGAGTATACCAAATAAAGGGGGAGCGCGCATGCTAACTCGGGCGTTAACATGCGCGTATAGTTTAGAAACCAAATACCCATCTGGCTAAAGTAAGGGTAATAACACTGACCACAATGACCGAGAAGATATTAAGGGCAAAACCTGCTTTAACCATATCTGAGATTTTGAGTTGTCCAGATGAAAACACAATCGCATTAGGTGGTGTGGCGACGGGCATCATAAAGGCACAACTGGCTGCGATGGCCGCTGGGATCACTAAGGTTAAGGGGGTACCCGACATCGCTAAGGCAACTGGCGCCAATAAAGGCAAGAACCCAGCAGCGGTAGCCGTGTTGCTGGTTACTTCGGTTAAAAACACGATAACCGCGGTAACAATCACAATCATCACCCAAAACGGTACATCGCCCAGTAAGATAACTTGATCAGCGATAAAGCTGGCTAAGCCGCTCTTTGTGATCAGTGCGGCTAAGCTTAAGCCGCCGCCAAAGAGCATTAAAATACCCCAAGGCAGTTTACGGGTCTCGTCCCACGTTAGAATACGTGTGTTTTTACGATCTAGCGGTAACACTAAAATTAGCAGTGCAGCGGCCATTGCGATAATAGTGTCATCTAAGGGTAAACCCGTAGCTGAAGCCAGTAATGGCCGGAAAATCCAACAAAACGCGGTGAGAGCAAAAATAATTAATACGGCCTTTTCGCCACGCTGCATGCTACCAAGGTGGCTCAACTGTTCACGAAATAAGCCTTTGGTTTCGACGGCGTCAAGTTGGTCTACTTTGTAGGCCGCTTTAGTAAGCCATAACCAGCTTAACCACAGCATAACGATACTCAGTGGTAACCCTACCATCATCCATTCGGCAAACCCAATTTGAATGTCATAGTTATCCGATAAGAAGGCAGCCATCAACGCGTTTGGCGGGGTACCAATTAACGTAGCCAAGCCCCCAATAGAGGCGGCATAGGCGATAGCCAATAATAATGCTTTACCAAAACTGCTATCTTCTTTGTCTTGTTTTAGCATTTCCATTATAGATAATGCGATGGGAAGCATCATTACCGCAGTGGCCGTATTAGACATCCACATCGATAAAAAGGCGGTTACTAACATAATGCCACCAATTTGCTGGCTGGGTTTACTGCCAACCAGTAGCATAGTGTGTAAGGCAATACGTTTATGTAATGACCAACGTTCCATGGCGATAGAGATGATAAAACCGCCTAAAAACAAGAAAATCAGCGGATGTGCATAAGGTTGTGCAACGGCTGTCAGCGTATTTAAGCCCAGTAATGGTGCGACTACTAAGGGTAGAAAAGAGGTAACGGGAATAGGTACCGCTTCGCTGATCCACCAACTGGCCATCCAAAATGTTAACCCTAGAACCAACCAACTGTCTTGATTCATACCAAAAGGGGCAGGGGCGAGTAGTGTTAAGGCCATAAACAGCGGGCCAAGTAACAAAGAGAATATCGGGGTTTTTGTAGGGCTTGTTGTCATTATTATGCTCCTAACCTTAGAAACGGTATTGTAAACCCAGCGCGACCGAGGTATCGCGGGTATCTGTTAGCTCAAGCTGAGTCACATAAAAATAGGCTTTGCTTTGGCTATTAAAAATATAATCTACCCCGGCTGTGTAGTGATTCGCCGCACTGGTTTGCCGTAATTCTGAGGTATCACGTCCGGCTTGGATCTTGGGTAGCCAATTACCATAAGTATATTGCACACTCACATAGCCGCCTGTACCACTGGCTGTGCCTTCGCTGGCTTCGCTATATTGTAAAAGTGCCCCTAAGGTAAAATCGCCGACTTGATGTTGCGCTAATAATCGGGTGGCATCAAGCCCACTTAAGCTTTGCGCGCGGGTTAATGTCACGTAATAGGGCAGGGATTTTAGTGCACGATCACCATAGGCTAAACTTACCGCAATGCCGTCTTTACCATTTTGCCGCTCATTATCTTGGCCTAATACATAGGTTGCAGAAAGCTCAAAGCCCGCAAATTTGGGGGAAATATAGGTCAGGCTATCGCCTAAGCGATCTTGGCCTGGCAATATTTGCGCAATATCGCCGCTGGTTTCATTGTATAAGTCTACACCACCCTCGCTAGTTTTTAAGCGAGTGTCATTACGACCGGCAATAAGCTGACCAAAGTTACCTTTGATCCCAATGAAGGTATTGCGTGCAGAAAACGGACTTTGCGTGTTCGCTTCATCAAATCCACGTACATCCACTTCATAAGTGAAAAACGCAGTGATGTGTTCATTTAATACTTGCTCGCCGCGTAAACCAAAGCGGCTAAAGGGCATATCCAGTTGCGTTCCCTGTTCAGTGTAACGCATAACACCTTTATCAGTGTGAGCAAGTTGTACTTCGGCCTTGCCATAGAGTGTGACACTGGGAACCGGCAGCGAAATGCTATTGGCGAATGCCGGGAGTGCGATAAAAAAAGTAGGAGAACATAATGCGGCCAAAGCCAGTGTAGTGCGGTTTACCTGTTTCATTGTTACCTCGTCATCGATCGTTATAGTTGTAGGCGAGGTGTATTAGCAAGAAGATTGCCAATATTTTTTTATTTTTAATTCAATAACTTAAAATTGGTGCGATGGTTTTTTGGGTGGGATATGAAACGGCTTTTTTTAAAGATGGGTGGGTTTCCACCCATCTTTTGCCTGTTACTCGGGTAAGTCAGGATGCTCATCATCTTTAAATTGGCTACGCAATAATCCAAACTTACGCATTTTGTCATACAAGGTTTTGCGCGGTAAATTGAGGGCTTGCATCGTTTCTTTGATACTGCCTTTGGTTGCATTTAGCGCCTCTTCAATAAGCATTTGTTCAAAAAAAGCGACGCGCTCACTTAATCCCATGGCGCTGCCAATAGTATCGGGCAAGGGGAGACCTTGTTGCATAAAAGCGCCCTCTGGGCCAAGCAACACAAAGCGTTCGGCCAGATTACGCAGCTCGCGCACGTTGCCTGGCCAGGTATGTGAGAGCAGGCTGTCTAATTGAAATTGATTTAATGGTAATACAGGTTTGTGATAGCGTGCCGCAGCCAACATGGCAAAGTGTTTAAATAACAGCGGAATATCTTGCCGCCGTTGCCGTAGCGGCGGGATCGCCACATGTAGAAGATTTAATCGATAATACAAATCTAACCGAAAGGAACCTTGTTGGCTCAGTTGCTCTAAATTGGTTTTAGTGGCCGCCACCACCCGGATATTTAATGGAATACTCTGATTGCTGCCCAAGGGGGTGACTTTGCGTTCCTCTAATACCCGCAGCAAGCGAATTTGCACACTTAACGGGGTGCTTTCAATTTCGTCTAAAAACAAGGTGCCGCCATTGGCAAATTCAAATTTACCAATGCGCTTTTTATCGGCGCCGGTAAAGGCTCCCGCTTCGCTACCAAAGAGCTCGCTCTCTATTAATTGTTCGGGGATAGCTCCACAGTTTATAGCAACAAAATGTTGATCGCTGCGCTCAGAATTATCATGTAAATAACGCGCGACCATTTCTTTGCCGCTGCCTGTTTCCCCTTCAATCAACACATCCGCTGGGGTATCTACAACCAAATCTAGTAAATTACGCATTTGATTAATGCTGGGGCTATCGCCAATAAGTTGTACTCTGCCGCGCCGACTTTCACGCAATTGCGCACTTAATCTACGGTTTTGCAAACACAATTGGCGTTTTTCGGCAGCTTGTAACAGCGTTTTATGCAACGCGTTATGGTTAACCGGTTTTTCGATAAAGCTATACGCTCCCAATTGCATGGCATTGACAGCAATACTGATATCACCGTAACCGGTAAGCACAATAACGGGTAAATCGGCATCACGCTGCTGAATGGCTTTTAGCACCGATAAGCCATCCATTTGTGGCATGTTTAAATCAGTGAGGATCACGCCGGCAAAGTGCGTAGTAAGATTAGAAAGTAACGTGGCCGGATCATTAAAGGTTTTACAACGCCAGCCTTCCAGTGTTAAGCCCTGGGCCAAGGCATCTAAAATACTGTTATCGTCGTCTAACAGCCAAACTTCAGCTTGGGTGCTCATGCATTACTCCGAAATATAACGCGGTAAGGTAAGGGTGACGATTGCACCCCCCGCTGGATGGTTTTCAATCTGTAAATTGCCATGATAGCTTTGCACAATTTGCCGAGAAATAGACAATCCCAACCCTAATCCCGAGCCTTGCTTAGTCGTAAAAAAGGGTTCAAATAAATGCTCCATCACATGAGGTTGAATTCCTGGGCCGTTGTCATGTATCTGTAAAATGGCCTTATCGACACTTTGATTAATCTGTATTGTTAAACTGGGAGAACTGTTTTGGGCAGCAGCTTGCAGCGCATTCCCAAGCAAATTAACGAGCACTTGTTCTAATTGCAATGGATCCACTTTAACCTGTGTGGCAGCAACATCCTGAAGGTGGATTTGCGCTTGTTGTTGTTTTAATGCCGGCTGTAGAATGCCCAAGGCATTTTCAATAACGTGTTTTAAGCGCACTGGCGCGGGGCTATTAGCGGCTTTACGACTGAAACTTTTAAACTGTTTTACAATATGATTTAACCGCAGCAGCATTTGACTGATTTTATCTAAGTTTTCCGCTAACTCACTGTAACGCGCCTTTTGCAAAAGCAATTGCGCACTTTGTAAGTAACTGTGCATCGCCGTTAACGGTTGATTTATTTCATGGTTAATCGAGGCGCTTAATTGCCCAATGGTTGCTAGCTTTGCGGCTTGTAGTAATTGTTCTTGCGCCTGCTGTAGGCCTTGCTCTGCTTCATTTCGTTGCTGAATTTCATGCTGTAATTGTTGATTACTCTGTTGTAATGATTCGGTACGTTCGGCAACGGCTAGCTCTAATTGGGTGAACATTACCGCTTTTTGCCGTTGTTGCAGTCGGCGGCTACGCCAAAAGCTGATCGCCAATAACAACACCGATAAGAATAAACATAAACTGGTAGCTAATTGTATTGCTTGAACTTTTAAAGGCGCAGCAGGCTGCAATAACACCAACTGCCAAGGCAAACGCTGATTATCTTTCACGGTTACAGCGTACTGTTTGCTTTGGTCGGGGTGTTGGATAGGATCACTGGCTAAACGCCATAATGGCCCTTGTTGCTTTACTTTTAGTGCATGCAGCGTTACCCCAGGATGCCGCGGGCGCGTGGTGGCGTCCTCACCTAACCACGTTAATCGCCAAGGCTCATGGTTACTGGCAATAACGGTTTTTTCTTCGTCAACTAACATAAATAATAACGGACTTTGACTGGCAATAGATTGATAAGCTAATTCGAGTTGATCGATATTAAGTTTTACCGTTAACACCCCAAGGATCTGTTGCTGAGCATTGCTTACGGTGCTCGCAAAATAGATCCCGCGTTCGTTGGAGACCCAGCCTAGGCCATAGTCGACATAGCTTTTATTCGCACGTATCGTTTCCGTAAAATAAGGTCGAAAACCAAAGTTATACGCCATAAAACTGACAGATTCGCCATAATTACTGCTGGCTAGAACGACACCTTGCGGATCCATTAAATAGATAGAGGCGCTACCACTGGCTAAGTTAAAGTCGGCGAGTAATTGGCTTAACGCGGTTTGTTGTGCCGCTACGGTTGGATTTTGCAACAACTGTTGTAGTTCAGGCCGTTGTGCCAAGGTATCGGTTAAGGTACTAAAGCGGGTAAGTTGTAAATTAAGATATTGATTAAACTCTACACCATGCTTTAGCGACAATTGCTGGGACTGTTTAAGTAAGTGTTGAAAAATAAGCTGATAGCTACCCAACGTGATGAGGACTAAACTGCAAATAATAAACAGGGGTTGTCGATAAAATGGACGCATTACAAGCTCAGTTTGGGCGTTTTAACGCAATGCTACCGTAAGCTAGGCTATCGAGCCAGTTGATTTCGCCATTCGCTTTGCAGCAATATTTAACGTGGTCAGTCGTGGCGGCATACAAAACCCATACCTATGATTATACGTATGCTACTATAATGACGAGATAATAAAGCCTTTCATTCCTCTATCGTTGTGAGACTACCCCATGAAGTTAACTGATCAGGCATGGCGCGAGCGTTTAACCGCAGAACAATATCGGGTAACCCGTTTAAAGGGGACCGAATATCCTTTTACCGGTGAGTTATTACATCACACTGCGCAAGGCACCTACCATTGTGTTTGCTGTGGTGCTGAGCTCTTTGATGGCAGCACTAAGTTTGATGCCGGTTGTGGCTGGCCCAGTTTTTTTGATGCCATTGCAGGTAAAGTGCGTTACGAAAAAGACGTAAGCCATGGCATGCAGCGCATTGAAATTTTGTGTGCTCAGTGCGACGCGCATTTAGGGCACGTGTTTAACGATGGGCCGGCGCCAACGGGTCAGCGTTATTGTGTTAATTCGGTATCGCTTACCTTTAACCATGCGACAAAAGGCTAAAAACATTCTGTAAGTGTTGTGGTAAGGTTTCATAATCCATTACAATAGGCCGCCTTCAACGAACCGCTGTACCCTACACAAAGCGGAGAGGGCAACACCGATTAATTCATCTTATTGAAGTAAAAGGCCTAATATGACCCTATCACACGCAGAACAGTACCAAAAAAGCTGGCAGGAACGCCAGGAATACGCCGAAAACATGTTACCTATCATTGGTCGGCTATATCGCAATAAAGGCATAGAAGTGGTGGTATATGGTCGGCCGCTGGTCAATTCCACCACCATCGATATTATTAAAGCGCATAAAACGGTACAACGTTTTGAAGGTCAGAAACTGCGCCTGCGTGAAAGCTTTCCTGTATTAGAAGCCATTAGCAAAATGAACTTGGCCCCAGGGCGCGTAGATATTGGCAAGTTAGCGTATGCGTTTTTATATAAAAATGTGGCCCAAGGATTAACTCTCGAGCAATACTTAGCCGATGCGCTAAGCGATATTTTAGATCATGAAGATCAGGTTAAACCGGTTGATGTGGTGTTATATGGTTTTGGACGTATTGGCCGTTTGTTAGCCCGTTTAATGTTAGAACGCTCTGGCCCCAGCAGCAAATTGCGTTTAAAAGCCATAGTGGTGCGTGGCGGTAAAAAAGGCGATTTAGAAAAACGTGCTAGCTTACTGCGCCGCGATTCTATTCATGGTCCTTTCAATGGCAGCATTACGGTTGATGAAGAAAACCAAGGTATTAAAGCCAATGGTACCTTTATTAAGGTCATTTATGCTGATTCACCTGAGCGAGTGGATTACACACAATACGGTATTGATAACGCACTTATTGTTGATAACACCGGTATTTTTAAAGACGATAAAGAATTATCCATTCACTTCCAGAGCAAAGGTGCTGCTAAAGTATTGCTGACCGCACCGGCGAAAGGTGATGTACCAAACGTGGTGTATGGCGTAAACCAGCATATGATCACGGCTGAACACAAAATTGTTTCTGCTGCCAGCTGTACCACTAATGCCATTACCCCTGTGTTAAAAGCATTACAAGATGAGTACGGTATTCGTAATGGTCACGTAGAAACCGTGCACTCTTACACGAATGATCAAAACCTGATTGATAATTTCCATAAAGCCGAGCGCCGTGGCCGTGCTGCACCATTAAATATGGTATTAACCTCTACGGGTGCCGCCAGCGCTGTTGCCAAAGCCTTACCTGAGTTAAAAGGTAAACTTACTGGCAATGCGATCCGCGTACCAACGCCAAATGTGTCTATGGCCATTTTGTCGCTGAATTTAAATCGCGAAACCACCAAAGATGAGTTGAACGATTTCTTACAACGCACGTCACTGTTCTCTGAACTGCAAGATCAAATCGACTTTACCAGTTCTACAGAAATTGTCTCGTCGGATTTAGTGGGTTCACGCTATGCGGGTGTCGTTGATTCGCAAGCCACTATTGTTGATGGCGATCGCTGCGTGTTGTACGTGTGGTACGATAACGAGTTCGGTTACAGCGTTCAAGTGACCCGAGTAATGAATGAGATGGCTGGGATAAAATACCCTACGTTACCTCTAACAAAATAGTGTTGGGCTGTGTAGGGGCTTTAGTATACGTTAACCAGTCGTTGATATTGGCTGTAGGTTAAAACCTTGGCCATACATTATTCCCCCATACATAATATTTTTAAGCCCGCTGCATTCAGCGGGCTTTTTTATTGTGGCTAAGTCGCTCTTTTCATGGCAAGAATGCAACGGCAAGTTTTTCAGTCGCTTCTTTAGCTGATTTGGGGGTGAGGATGATTATCGTGATGAATGTGCAATAAATAAGTAGGTAATAACGCAGATGGGGATAATAAGAAGGGTGTTAGGGAGTATAAGATGTCCAAGACGCTCAAACAAAAATGGCCAGCTAAGCTGACCATTTATACTATCGGAAACCGATAAGCGCTATAAGTAGCGTACTATTACAGTACAGTTACGTTAGCAGCTTGTGGGCCTTTTTGGCCTTGTTCGATTTCGAAAGCTACGCGCTGACCTTCGTTTAAGGTTTTGTAACCTTCAGTTTGGATTGCACGGAAGTGAACGAAAGCGTCTGCGCCGCCGTTGTCTTGAGTGATGAAACCGAAACCTTTATCAGCGTTGAACCACTTTACTACACCAGTTACTTTAGCCATGAGAGACTCCTAAAAATTTAAAAAGTTATTTAACGCGGAATGCGCTTTTAGCCTGACTGTTACTTATGTGGCCAAACGTGCGTGAATCTTCAGGACATGACTTACAAGCGAAGCTGTGTAGCGAAGTTTTCAAAAACAAGTTGTTACATAGGTCTGTACTACAGGCCGGAAAACACTATAACAGGTCTGAGCGGAATGTATAGCTTTATCGGTCAATAAATCAGATAAAGTTAAACAAAATAAAAAAGCCGGTAAAAAACCGGCTTTTTTTAATAACTTAAGCTGATCTACCAGCTAAATTATGATTAGGCGTTTAAGGCCACTTCAGGGGCAACATAGGCCAGATTTAAGGCTTCTGCTACGCTTTCGTTAGTAACATGACCACGGTACACGTTTAAGCCTGCTAATAAGTGTTTATCGTCGAGCAGAGCTTGTTTATATCCTTTGTTCGCAAGGCGGATAATAAACGGCAGGGTGGCATTGTTTAAGGCAAAAGTAGAGGTACGTGGCACTGCACCAGGCATATTGGCAACACAATAGTGCACGACATCGTCAACAATATAGGTAGGATCAGCGTGGGTTGTCGGTTTAGACGTTTCAACACAACCGCCTTGATCGATGGCTACATCCACAATGGCTGAACCCGGTTTCATGCGCTTGATATGATCACGTGTTACCAATTTAGGCGCTGCGGCACCCGGTACTAATACACCACCAATGACTAAATCTGCAGCCAATACTTCTTGCTCTAAGGCTTCAGCTGTTGAGTAAATGGCTTTTACCGCGCCGTTAAACTGTGCATTGATACGACGTAATACATCCACATTCCGATCTAAAACGGTAACATCAGCACCCATGCCCACAGCCATTTGCGCGGCATTAGCACCTACCATACCACCACCAATCACCACAACTTTCGCTGGGGCTACGCCTGGTACACCACCAAGTAACATACCCCGACCTGCACACGATTTTTCTAAGGCGCGGGCACCAGCTTGAATAGACATACGGCCAGCTACTTCAGACATCGGCGCTAATAAAGGTAAGCCCCCTTTATTGTCAGTGACCGTTTCGTAGGCAATACATACGGCTTTTGAGGTAATTAACTCAGCCGTTTGCTCTGGATCCGGCGCTAAATGCAAATACGTAAATAAAATTTGGCCATCGCGTAGCATGGCACGCTCTACGGCTTGCGGTTCTTTTACCTTTACGATCATATCGGCTTTAGCAAAAACCTCTGCAGCTGTTGCCAACACCGATGCGCCTACCGCTTGATAATCTTCGTCTGTAAACCCAATGCCCATACCGGCGTTATGTTCAACAAACACACTGTGGCCATGACCAACAAGTTCACGCACGCTAGCAGGCGTCATGCCGACACGGTATTCATGGTTTTTAATTTCTTTTGGTACACCGATAATCATAAGTTTCACCTTGGTTGGGTTATCCCCTTGCTCTTTGTCGCTGCAGCACTTTTGGCTGTATCGTCAATGATCGTGGGGTTGGGTAATAGTGCTTGAGTGTAAAATATTTTTGCGCAGTATAACGGCAAAAAACCAGAATTACTGCTTGTTTTAAGTTGGTTAAATAGTGCAAAATCCTGTTTTGATAAAAAACTCGGAATTTTATACTGACATGTATTCTTTAAATAAGAGTATCAAGAAGTTAGATCGTATTGACCGGAAAATTCTGGTGGAATTACAACATGATGGCCGCTTAGCCAATGTAGAATTAGCGCGGCGAGTTGGGTTAAGTCCTACACCCTGTTTAGAGCGTGTACGTAAGCTAGAAGCCGAGGGCTACATCCTAGGGTATACCGCGTTGGTTGATCCTCACAAAGTGGGCGCAGCCATGTTAGTGTTTGTAGAAATCACCTTAAGTAAAACCTCACCAGAAGATTTTGACGAGTTTAGTAAGGCCGTGCAAAAGCTCAATGAAATTCAAGAATGCCATTTAGTGTCCGGTAGTTTTGATTTTTTATTAAAAACTCGGGTAGCTAATATGGCAGCGTATCGCGAATTGTTGGGTGAAACCTTGCTGCGGTTACCCAGCGTGCGGGAAAGCCGCACCTATGTGGTAATGGAAGAGGTAAAGCAAAGCAGTTTTGTTCCAATGTTATAAGGGTAGGCGTTTATACAGCGCTTATTCAGCAAGCGCCGACTAACCTTCATTGGCTAACTGCGCTAAAATACCCGTTTAATCAGTGTGCTATTGCGTGTTTTGTGCTGCAATTACAGCAACAACGCATCGGACACAGATAAGCAAAGATGCACTTTTACAGCAGCTCTGGTAACCTACAACTTTAAAACAGACTGCAATAGCATTGATGTCTAGCCAGACGCTGCCATGGGCAACTTTGTCTGGTTTTTGACATGGATTTTTGAATTTAGGGGCCTTACTTTTGCAAAGCAGAGTGTTATTTTCGTTAAATGGGGTGCAGCGTCTCCTGGAAGTCGGATTAATTATATTTTCCGGCGTGGCATTATTTATGTTGTTGGCTCTGTTGTCGTTTGATCCGGCCGATCCCAGTTGGTCGCAAACGGGCTATCATCAGCAAATTAATAATTATGCTGGGCGGGGTGGGGCATGGCTGGCCGATGTGTTGCTTGTCAGCTTTGGTTGGATAGCTTATCTACTGCCTTTTTTAGTTGCCTTCTCAGGCTATTTGCTTTTTAAGCGTTATCACGATTTACTCAGCTTAGATTATCTGATTTTGGGATTAAGACTGTTTGGCTTATTGCTAACGGTGTGTGCAGCAACGGCCATTAGCAGTATGAATTTTAATGACATTTATTATTTTTCGTCGGGTGGCGTTTTAGGCGACAAAATTAGCGGTACGCTATTACCTTTATTCAATTTTATTGGAACTAGCTTATTTCTGTTATGCGGTTTTGCCACGGGACTGACGTTGCTCACCGGCATTTCTTGGCTAACAGTAGCCGATTACCTTGGGGCACAGTGTTTTGCGTTTTTTAATTTACTAATAAGTTTGCCTGCGCGTCTGCGAGCCAAGCCACAGCCCAATCCTTTTGCGTTAGACAATGTGCCAGCAGAAAACGATGACGATGCGATCGCGGCTAAACCGGGACCTAAAGCCAGACGGGTAGTAAAAGTGCAAAGCCTGCCTGAGCCGGTTGACGATGATTTTGTGTTTCCAGATGTGGATGATAAAAACGAGCCTCGCTTTAGTTTCTCTGCTGAGGATTTACCCGACGAACCTACAATACATCAGGCGGTAGACAATCCTGTTTATAGCCCCGCAACTAAACCAGTGCATAATCCGGTGCAGCAATCGGCGCAGCAACTTATGCAGCGCAAAGAACCCTTACCTATTCGGCCTTTAAATGAGCGCACCGAAGCCAAGGCGTATTACAGCATTGATACGCTGGCCGATGAGCAATTATCGTTTAGTGCGGTAGACGAGCCTTTTGATGCAGAGCATGTTAGTAAAACCTTCCGCGAACTTGAGCAAGAACAAACGGAAGAGCTTGATCCTTTAATGCGCTTCCCAGCCGATGAAGACGAGCAAATCGAAGACAGTGATGATAGCGAAGAAGTGGCACATTCGTTAGAAGAACTGCCTTCATTAGCCTTGTTAGATCGGCCAGATAAAGCGGTAAATCCTATTGATCCGGCCGATTTAGAGCGCGTATCGCGTTTGGTTGAAGCGAAATTGTTAGATTTTAACGTAGAAGCCAAAGTGGTTGGGGTGCATCCTGGCCCTGTGGTCACGCGTTTCGAGTTAGATTTAGCACCGGGTGTTAAAGTAAGTAAAATTACCGGATTAGCCAAAGATCTGGCACGCTCCTTATCGGCGATTAGCGTACGTGTGGTAGAGGTGATCCCTGGCAAAAGCTATATCGGTTTAGAGTTACCCAACCAGCATCGTGAAATTGTGCGTTTGTCGGAAGTGATTGGCGACGAGGTTTTTACCGAGTCTAAATCGGCTTTAACGATGGTTTTAGGTAAAGATATCGCGGGTAAATCGGTGGTGGCTGATTTGGCGAGAATGCCTCACTTACTGGTTGCCGGTACGACTGGCTCGGGTAAGTCGGTTGGGGTAAACGTGATGATTTGTAGCTTGTTGTATAAATCAACGCCCGATGATGTGCGCTTTTTGATGATCGATCCAAAAATGTTGGAATTATCGATTTACGAGGGGATCCCCCACTTATTGACCGAAGTGGTTACTGATATGAAAGATGCCGCTAACGGATTGCGTTGGTGTGTAGGCGAAATGGAGCGGCGTTATAAGCTCATGTCGGCGTTGGGCGTCCGTAATCTCAAGGGCTATAATCTTAAAGTGAAAGACGCGATCAGTGAGGGGCAACCGATAAAAGATCCATTATGGAAGCCTTCGGATGATATGCGTGGCGAAGCACCCTATTTGGAAAAGTTGCCTTCAATTGTGGTGGTTATTGACGAATTTGCCGACATGATGATGATTGTGGGCAAAAAAGTAGAAGAGCTGATTGCCCGTATTGCGCAAAAAGCGCGGGCGGCGGGTATTCATTTGATTTTAGCAACGCAACGGCCGTCGGTGGATGTGATCACGGGCTTAATTAAAGCGAATATTCCAACGCGAATCGCGTTTCAGGTGTCATCAAAAATTGATTCTCGCACCATCTTAGATCAGCAAGGTGCAGAAAGCTTACTGGGGCAGGGCGATATGTTGTATTTACCCCCTGGCTCTGGTGTTCCAAACCGAGTGCATGGCGCTTTTGTCGACGATCACGAAGTGCATGCCGTGGTCGCCGATTGGAAAAAACGGGGTAAACCACAATATATTGCAGAAATCTTAAGTGGTGAAACCACCGAAGAGAACTTATTACCCGGCGAAACACTCGAAGGTGAAGATGGCGAAGCTGATCCGTTGTACGATCAAGCAGTGGCGTTTGTCATTGAAACACGCCGCGCCTCTGTTTCAGGTGTGCAACGTAAGTTTAGAATCGGTTATAATCGTGCTGCGCGGCTAGTGGAACAAATGGAACACAGCGGCGTGGTAAGTGCTCCAGGTCATAATGGCAACCGTGAAGTGGTTGTGCCGGCTGCAAACAGAGGATATTGATGAATAAATTCAAAGCGGTAGTGGTGTTGTTTGCATGTTTTGCTGGCAGCTCGCTATGGCAAACACCCCAGGCGCAAACAGTAGAAGTGTTACCGCGTCCAGATTTTGCGCCGCACATGCAGGCTATGCGACAACAACGTATGGCGGCAGAAGATGCCAGCGCAGAGTTAATGCAGCAATTGGCCCAAGTGAAAGCCTTTTCGGCAACCTATCGCCAGCGTGTATACGATATTCAGCAGCAGTTGTTACAAGAAGGGAAAGGAACCTTATCGTTAAAGCAGCACGCACGGTTTCGCTTTGAAAGTGAAACACCCGAGCCATCCTTGTTAGTGAGTGATGGGAAAACGTTGTGGTTCTACAACGAATTACTGGAACAAGTAAGTATTTATAATGCCGAAAGTGAAGTGGGCCAAACGCCTTTTGCCCTACTAACCAGTGCAGACAAAACGCTATGGCAACAGTACCAAGTCACTAAACAGGCCCAAAGTTTTTTTATCCATCCTTTAAGTGCAGATAATCCGGTGCAACAGCTTATGCTCACCTTTAGTGACAATAAGCTGATAGAGATGCAAGTGATTGACATCAATCAGCAGCAAAGCGTGTACGTGTTTAGTGATATTGTCTTAAACGGTCGGTTAGCAGATGGATTATTTCGGTTTAAGGTTACCGATAATCTTGATGTTGATGATCAGCGCAAACCGTAATTGCGCGTTAACCTTTCTTGCCTATGAGCAACATTCCACTCGACTTTTCAGATGACATCCGGCCGCTTGCCGCCCGGATGCGTCCGCAAACCTTAGCTGATTATGTCGGACAGCAACACTTGGTTGCTGTCGGCACGCCTCTTTATAAAGCCATCACAAACGGACGCGTTTTTTCATTGATTTTATGGGGGCCACCAGGGACGGGGAAAACGACCCTCGCTGAATTGATTGCGCAGCATGCTAACGCCCAGATCCAGCGGTTATCGGCGGTTACCGCAGGGGTAAAAGAGATCCGCGACGCCATCAGTGAGGCCAAGTTGCGGCAACAACAATACCAGCAACGTACTTTGCTTTTTGTGGACGAGGTTCATCGCTTTAATAAGGCGCAGCAAGATGCGTTTTTACCGCATATTGAAGATGGCACCATTATTTTTATTGGCGCAACCACTGAAAATCCTGCTTTTGCCCTAAATAACGCTGTGTTATCGCGAGCGCGAGTGTGTGTGTTGCAGCCATTAACTGAGACGGATTTAGAACAGGTGCTTAGGCAAGCGTTAACCGATCCTATTCGCGGCTTAGGCAGCTTAGCGCTGAGTATTGCTGCAGATGCCCAACGATTACTGTTGCAAGTAAGTGCTGGCGATGCCAGACGTTTGTTAAATGTGCTTGAGCAATTGGCAGAGCTGGCCGCACCGGGTAGCACCATTACCGCGTTACAGGTTAAGCAGGTGGTGCCACAGCAACTTGCCAGCTTTGATCGCGAGGGCGATTTATTTTATGACTTGATTTCAGCCTTTCATAAATCGGTGCGTGGCTCCGATCCTGATGCGGCGCTGTATTGGTTTGCGCGCATACTGGCCGGCGGTGGCGATCCGCTTTATGTGGCGCGGCGTTTGCTGGCCATTGCTAGCGAAGATATTGGTAATGCCGATCCACGCGCGTTGACATTAGCCCTAAATGCTTGGGATACCTTCTCACGGGTAGGGCCGGCAGAGGGCGAGCGCGCGATTGCGCAAGCGGCAGTGTATTTGGCGCTGGCGCCGAAAAGTAACGCGGTTTATGCCGCGTTTAATCGGGTAAAGCAGCAGATTGCAGATATGCCTGATTATCCAGTACCTTTGCATCTGCGTAATGCGCCTACGGCATTGCAAAAACAGTTAGGCCATGGTGCGGAATACCGTTATGCGCATAACGAGCCAGGTGCTTATGCTGCTGGAGAACGCTATTTACCGCCTGAGTTATGGCATGAGCAATTTTATCAGCCAACCGATCGCGGTATGGAAAAACAGCTTGCAGAAAAACTGCGTTATTTGCGTGAGTTAGACGCACACAGTCAAAAGCAACGCCAACCTTAAACCTCTTAGAACCTTTATTCGAACATGAACTCGTTAATCAACTCGACAATCAACTCGACAACCAACTAAAAAATTAACCGATAAATGAGAGACGCCGCAGTCAATTTTACTGCAACCTTTAGGATGAAAGGGATAAAAACGTGGAAAAGCATTTCAATTTCGCGTAGCACTGGGTAATATTCTGCCCTATTCATTTAATCGTCGGCGCTATACGCAAAATCATTTGGCTCGCAGGAAAGCAAACGCTTGTTGCCCCTTTGCCAAAATGACGCTGATAGGCTGGTCACAAGAAGACATTACTATGTTAGATCCAAAATTTTTACGTGCTGAGCTAGCACAGACTGCTGAGCGTTTGGCAACTCGTGGCTTAACGCTGGATGTGGCAACGTTAACAGCGTTGGAAGAGCAACGCCGTGTATTGCAAATGGACACGCAAGAACTCCAGAATTTACGGAATACCAAGTCTAAGAGCATTGGCCAAGCCAAGGCGCGTGGCGAAGATATTAGCCCCTTACTGGCCGAAGTGGAGGGGTTAGGTGCGCAGTTGGATGCAGCTAAACAGCGCTTAGACGCAGTATTAGCCGAGCTAGATAGTATTGCGCTTACCATTCCCAATTTACCCGATATGTCAGTGCCTGTTGGGGCGGATGAAACCGCTAATGTGGAAGTTCGCCGTGTTGGTGTACCTACGCAGTTTGATTTTGACGTAAAAGATCATGTCGCGTTAGGCGAGGCTTATGCCGAAGGCCTCGATTTTGAAAGTGCCGTCAAGTTATCTGGCTCACGTTTTGTGGTAATGAAAGGTCAAATGGCCAAATTGCACCGGGCGTTATCGCAGTTTATGTTAGATGTGCACACCGAGCAACATGGCTACACGGAGCTGTATGTTCCTTATTTGGTAAACCACGACAGTTTATACGGCACCGGCCAGTTACCGAAATTTAGTGCAGATCTGTTTCACACTAAACCGGCTACGGAAGAAGGTCAGGGTATGGCCTTGATCCCAACGGCAGAAGTGCCCGTGACCAATTTAGCGCGTGACAGCATTTTAGATGTGAATGAATTACCCCGTAAGTACACTGCGCACACGCCGTGTTTCCGTAGCGAAGCCGGTTCATACGGTCGTGATACGCGCGGATTAATTCGCCAGCATCAGTTTGATAAAGTAGAATTAGTGCAGTTGGTACATCCAGAGTTATCGATGCACGCGCTGGAAGAGTTAACTGGGCACGCCGAAAAAATATTACAGTTGTTAGGTTTACCCTACCGTGTGATGTTGTTATGTACCGGCGATATGGGCTTTGGCGCTTGCAAAACCTACGATTTAGAAGTGTGGTTACCGGCACAAAACACCTATCGTGAAATTTCGTCGTGTTCTAATATGGGCGATTTCCAAGCGCGTCGTATGCAAGCCCGTTACCGCCCAGCCGAAGGGAAAAAGCCAGAATTGCTGCACACCTTAAATGGTTCAGGTTTAGCGGTAGGCCGTACGTTAGTGGCGATTTTAGAAAACTATCAGCAAGCGGATGGCTCGGTGGCTATTCCAGCGGTGCTGCAGCCTTACATGGGTGGCAAAACACATTTACGCTAATCAGTTAAGTAAACCGTTTCGTAGATTTAGATAACCGCCTTGTGCTCGTGCCAGGCGGTTTTTTATTCTGCCGGTTTTACTTGTCTGGAACGCGTTAAAGGCATTTCGCCGGTTTTGGTAAGCCGGCTAAACGCGTGGCTTGCTTAGCGGGCCCTTCTGGGAATAGCATAAATAGGTATTTACTGTTGCCTTTTTCTGGGCCAAATTTTGCGGCCATGGCTTTTACCAACATACGTACTGCAGGTGAGGTGTTGAACTCTTGATAAAATGCCCGCACAAAACGGATCACTTCCCAATGCGCGTCGCTAAGCTGGATATTCTCTAGCTCTGCAAATCGTTCAGCCACGGCGGGCTCCCAATCGGCTAAATCATTTAAATAGCCGTGTTTATCCAGTACGAGGGTGCGATCGCCTACGCTAAGGGTAGGTATTGTTTTACTCTTTTCGTTCATGCAATTCTCTTTCTTGCTGCTGTTTTAAAAAGCAGGTTTACGACCATAACAGATTTTGGCAGGCCTTGGCGCTTAACGTCACCCATTCTGCATCGCTAATGGCACGTATAGACGCAGGGAGCGTAATATTGCGCCATGTTACATCGCTTTCGAGCGCGAGCACCTTACCTGGAAACGGCAACGCAGCCTTATGTGCTAGATATACCGCATCTTGCCTTAGTAATAGCAGATCATGCTCATTCGCAATGCCGCTGAGTTCTGCTAGGTTTGCACTGGGGGTAATAAGGTTAATTAGCTTCATGTTAACACCGAATAATGTGTTGAGCGTTAGCCAGTGCGTCTTTAATCGCGGTTTCGCTAACGGCGATAAAACCTTCGGGCAAGTTCTGTTCATTCAAAGCTCGAGCACGTAACGCGTTCGCACAAACGAGACAATGCTCAATCTCATACAAGGCAAAAAGCCCGAAGCTTTTTTGAAATGCTTTTAACGGTCTGGGGTGGTCTGTGTTGACAGAGGGTAATTGGTACACCGCATCGCCGGTAAAAATAACACAGACCTGATGATCAACGGCTGCCAACGCCAGAATAAGATCGAGGCTTTCACGTGCTTTAGCATGGTTATAGGGGGAGTGAGTTTGAATAATTACGATTTGTGCCATCAAAACTGTACCAATTTAGTGTTTTCAAGCCGCATCGCAAATTCTGCTAACCCTGCAGCAACATAGTTACCCGTGGAATCAGCAACAACACCGCGTTTCTCGGCGGCGGTTACACAGTACAACAGCGCAATACGTTGTTGTTGGCAAAATTGCGCTAATGCCGCGGCTAAGTTGGGTTCATCGGTAGGCAAGTCCATAGCGGCCGCAGCGAGGACAGCGTCTTCATATAAAAAAATGTGCTCAATAGCGTAACCTTGTGCAACTGCTGCGTTGGCAAATTGTAGCGCACTAGCAAAGCTTTGGTTAGCTAGCGGACTTTGGGTAAGTAACAAACTAAAGCGGGTCAAGGTATCATTACCTGCATTAAATTTTCGGGCTAGATTAAAGGCATTTTATAAAAAAATACCCCGCGTAGCGGGGTATTTTAGCGTGCTTAGCCGCAAGGCGCAAAATTTGCGCTTTACGCTAAAAACAAATTAATCATCGCTACCCATAATGCCTAAAATGCTTAATAGGTGAACAAAGATGTTGAATACGTTTAAATATAACGACACTGTGGCACGGATGTAGTTGGTTTCACCACCGTTGATGATACGGCTCGTATCAAACAGGATTAATCCCGACATTAATAAAATGATCACCGAGCTAATGGTTAAGCTTAGGGCTGGGATGGCCAAGAAAATATTAGCCAAAGCCGCTACTAACACCACAATTAAGCCAACCATTAAAAAACCGCCCATAAAAGAGAAATCTTTGCGGGTGGTAAGTACATAGGCAGAAAGGCTGAAGAATATAACAGCGGTACCTGCCAACGCTTGCATAATTAAGGCTGGACCGCCAGGAATTCCGGCGTAGTAGCTTAACATTGGGCCTAACGATGCGCCCATTAAGCCGGCAAAACCAAACACCCAAAAGATACCACTGGCAGAATCAGCTTTTTTGTTTACCACAAATAACATGATAAATCCGCCAACCATGCACAGAATTGATGCAAGAGGCGAAATATTCATGGCAACTGCTAGCATAGCGGTGAGCGCACTAAATGCTAAAGTTAAACCCAGCAAGAAATAGGTATTGCGCAACACCTTGTTGATTTCAACGCCCTGACTGAGGGTATTGATGTTACTGGTTTCTCTGTATGACATAACTGTCTCCTTCATGACCAAGTTTTCTGATGATTTGACCGCATGATACTGATAAAGTTCAGCTTACTCCACTGTTTTACGCACGATAATGGCTCAAAAATCACGCGGTTAAAAAATATTTCTGTTTTTTGCTTTATTTTCTGAAACAAAGTGATTAGTATACGCAGCGCTGGAGGGATGGCAGAGCGGTTTAATGCACCGGTCTTGAAAACCGGCGTAGGTTAGTAGCCTACCGAGAGTTCGAATCTCTCTCCCTCCGCCACTTATTCTGAAAAACCACCTTATAGGTGGTTTTTTGCTTTAACCTTAGCTTACTCCATCATCCTCTCAAAAATAACATCCTCTCAAAAATCCAACTTAATATGCTTTGTTACAATCGAGCATGCTAATAAACGTGGTCTTTAGCTTTCATCTGCTGAGGGAAACGTCACGCTTTAGAGAGACAGGATATTTGTCGAAAATAGCATCTTGTTGCTGAAAAACTCAGCAAACGGTTAAAAATACCTAATTAGCACTTTACAAACTGCAGGCAAGTTTTTACTATGCCGGTCATCGCGGAGGGATGGCAGAGCGGTTTAATGCACCGGTCTTGAAAACCGGCGTAGGTTAGTAGCCTACCGAGAGTTCGAATCTCTCTCCCTCCGCCATTTTGTTCTTTTCTCCCATATTTACTAATATTAATCTCCATATCTTCATATCTGCTTTGTCGATTATTTTGTAACCTTCATTTTTAACATCTAACATATAGCACTTAGCATTTAACATTCGACATTAAACGTTCAAAATTTGACATTCAACAAACCTAAAAGCTCAATTCCTATTTCTCTTGTACCTTTTGGCTTTCCTCAATATGCGCTATTTACTTTTACGCTGGTGTATTTTTATTTTCTAAATAAGTCACTGTTTTTTAATCACGACATTGTGCTTTTGCTGTGAAAAATAAAGCAAACGCGGAATTCGAGAGTTTTCTTTGCAAGTCGCTGCTTTTTCTTATTGTCGTCTTAGCGAGGTGTGGTTAATTCGAAAGGGATTAGCATTCTGCACGCAAAAACACAATCTATAAATCCCTAAAAATGAAACGAAAAAGTGTGTTTTTTCAGTAGGCACATGCCCCAGTTTCTGGCACACTGCAAAACGTATTTTTAGCTTTTGCTATGTATGTTGATAGTAAAAGATCTGCAGCTGGTTTATGCTAGTTGTTACTCTAATTCTAAGCTTTAGACGGGGATCTCTATTCATCTAAAGCAAACCAGTATAACGGAGAAGCCAAGTTGATTAACGTGTTGTTAGTTGATGATCACGAGCTTGTACGAACTGGGATCAGTCGCATACTAATGGATGAGCGCGGTATCAAGGTGATAGGCGAAGCTTGTTCTGGTGAAGAAGCCGTAAACTTTTGTAGGCAGCATGAGCCTGATGTGGTGCTCATGGACATGAATATGCCCGGTATGGGTGGCATGACGGCTACCAAACGTATTTTACATTACTGTCCGGATATCAAAATTCTGGCGTTATCTATTTCTTGTGAAGAGCCGGTACCCACTAAAGTCATGCAGTTGGGGGCCGCGGGTTTTATTTCTAAAAACACGCCGCCAAAAGAAATGGTGATGGCCATTAAAAAAGTGTACACCGGCGTGCGGCATATTTCGGACGAAGTGGCGCAAAAAATGGCGTTGGCAAAAGTAAACAATCAACAGCCTAACCCGTTTGAAGGATTGTCTGATCGTGAAATGCAAATCATGTTTATGATCACCCAAGGCCAAAAAGTGACCGATATTGCTGAGCAACTGAACGTGAGTGCAAAAACGGTAAATTCGTATCGTTATCGCATGTTTGAAAAGTTGTCTATTAGCGGTGACGTTGAGTTAACTCACATGGCATTGCGGCATGGCATGATTGATATTGCCAAAATAGATATGTAGTTACGACTTGCCCATTCACTGAGTATGTTTTTTACCAGCCTAATTGAAAATTCCTATGTTTGATGCGAAAGCGTTTCTAGCGACCGTACCCCAGCAACCTGGGGTTTACCGTATGTTTAATAGTGCGAGTAATGTTATTTATGTGGGTAAAGCGAAAGATCTAAAAAAGCGCCTGAGTAGTTACTTTCGTGCACAAGTAGACAGCATTAAAACCAAAGCGCTTGTAAGTCAAATTAACAGTGTTGAGTTTATTCTTACCCATAGTGAAACCGAAGCGCTGATCCTTGAAAATAATCTGATCAAACAATACCTGCCTAAATACAACGTATTGTTACGTGATGATAAATCTTACCCCTATATTCTACTCAGTGGGCATAAGCATCCGCGGATCAGTTCGCATCGGGGCCCTCGTAAGGTAGTAGGGCAGTATTTTGGCCCTTACCCCAATGCGGGTGCTGTATGGCAAAGCTTAAAAACCTTACAAAAAATCTTCCCGATTCGTCAATGTGAAGACGGGTTTTATCGGGCGCGAACACGGCCATGTTTGCAATATCAGCTTAAATTATGCAGTGCGCCCTGTGTGGGTAAAATCTCTGATGACGATTATGCCGAGCAAGTCAGGTTAGCGGCTTTGTTTTTATCCGGTAAAAATCAGCAGGTGCTGGATGATTTAGTGAAGAAAATGGCCAATGCCAGCGAGAATTGGCAATTTGAAGCCGCGGCCGTTTATCGGGATCAAATTAGTGCGCTGCGTCGCGTACAAGAACAACAACACGTTAGCGGTGATCACGAAGAGCTCGATGCTATTGGGTTTAGTTTACAAGGCCAAACCGCGGTAGTACACGTGCTCTTTATTCGGGATCGAAAAATTTTAGGCAGTAAATCGTTTTATCCCAAAGTACCGGTTGATACTGATGCCGCTGAAGTGTTATCCGCCTTTGTGTTACAGTTTTATCTGAGTGGCCACAGTGATCAGCATATTCCCAAAGAAATTGTTTTGCCTATAAGCCTAAATGACGATGACGCTGTGGCAGAAGCTATTAGTAAGATTGCCGAGCACAAAGTACGTTTAACTTATGCTAAACGCGGCGAGAAAGCGCAGTATTTATCGTTAGCTCAAAAGAATGCCGACATTGCTTTAGATAGCCGGCAATCTTTGGCGCAAAAAATGCGCTTACGCTATCAATCATTGCAGCAGTTATTGGCATTGCACGAGCCAATATCGCGCATGGAGTGTTTTGATATTAGCCATACCATGGGGCAGGCCACTATTGCTTCTTGTGTCGTCTTTGATGGTGAAGGTCCCTTTAAGCAAGAGTATCGGCGCTATAATGTGACTGGCATAACTGGGGGCGATGACTACGCTGCAATGCGATTTGCGCTTGATAAGCGTTACAGCAAAGTAACGGATACGCAAAAAATACCTGATATTGTGTTTATCGATGGTGGTTTAGGGCAATTAAATATTGCCCTGGAACACTTTAGCCAGTGGCCGCATGCCAAAAAGCCGTTGCTAATTGGCGTGGCAAAGGGAGAAGGGCGCAAAGCCGGTTTAGAAACATTAATATTGTGGGACAGTGGCCGCAGTTTAAACCTCCCTGAAGACACACCTGCGCTGCATTTAATTCAACAGATCCGTGATGAAGCACACCGATTTGCGATAACCGGGCATCGTAATAAGCGGGGTAAAGCGTTAATTAAAAGTCCATTAGAAAATATTGAAGGCGTTGGAGAAAAACGTCGGCAAGCCTTGTTACAGTATCTTGGTGGTTTGCAAGGCGTGATGAAAGCGTCTGTCACCGAACTAAGCTCTGTACCAGGAATTTCAAAACAACAGGCAGAAAAGATTTACCAAGCCTGTCAGAACAAGTAGCATAGCAGCCATTGAGTGTGTGAGACCTTTTTATGTGGAATATTCCAAACCTATTAACCGTGTTTCGCTTAATGTTGATACCGGTGTTTATTTACTGTTTTTACTCTGGCTTGGAAAACGCACGCTTTTGGTCAGCCCTCGTGTTTTGTTTAGCCGCGGTAACCGATGCGTTAGATGGTTACTTAGCGCGTAAATTAGAACAATCTACGCCCTTTGGCGCCTTTCTAGATCCCGTGGCGGATAAAGTGATGGTGGCCACTGCCTTAGTATTGGTTGCCGTAGATATTAAAACCTTATGGGTCATTATTCCGGCCATCATTATGATAAGTCGTGAAATTGTGATATCGGCGTTACGGGAGTGGATGGCAGGGTTAGGTAAACGCGCCAATGTTGCCGTTTCCAACCTAGGAAAATACAAAACCATTGCGCAAATGTTGGCGCTTATTGGCTTAATTTGGCAGCCGAAAATAACCCTATTAGCCTGGTTTACGCCATTAGGCATGGCGCTGTTGTATATCGCAACGGTGTTAACTATATGGTCAATGTATGAGTATTTACGCGCCGCCTGGGTAGATTTAGCCACTCAGTAATCGGCTGTACTGATGCTTATGTCAGCAAGTCAGTTACTTTTTAAGCAAACAGTCATAAAACTAAAAATTTAATATTGACGGATTTAATTAAAACAGTAGAATGCGTCACGTGTTAAGGCAGATGGCTATCAACAAGCCAACGCAACGCGAGTTTAGCTCAGCTGGTAGAGCGCGACCTTGCCAAGGTCGAGGTCACGAGTTCGAACCTCGTAACTCGCTCCAATTTAAAATTGGAACACAGTGTGGCGGGTTGGCAGAGTGGCCATGCAGCGGATTGCAAATCCGTCCACCTCGGTTCGACTCCGGGACCCGCCTCCATAACACCGTTACGAAAGTGACGTTAGCTTAAAAAAAGTTGTCTGCCCGGGTGGTGAAATCGGTAGACACAAGGGATTTAAAATCCCTCGGGGGAAACCCCGTGCCGGTTCAAGTCCGGCCCCGGGCACCATTTAATACTGACCAGCAGTATTAAATTCACATATGCGAGTTTAGCTCAGCTGGTAGAGCGCGACCTTGCCAAGGTCGAGGTCACGAGTTCGAACCTCGTAACTCGCTCCAAATTCAAAAAAGCCGCTTATTAAAGTGGCTTTTTTACTTTTAGCGTTTCCCAAAACTATCATGCTCACCGAATGTCTTTATAAACCAAGCCCATGCAATTCCATAAAACATCGACAACGTATGTGTTTCGCCAAAATAGCTTGCCCTCCAATTATCCTTACACATCGTAAATAATTAGCACTGTATAAATATACAAAAAATGTAGTCATTAAATAAATACGAAAAGAACGAGGTTTAGTCTCGCTTTCGACATACCTTCCAAGATCGCACTTTTAAAAAGCATTGATTTACTGTGGGTTATCGGATAGTGTAATTTCGTTTACAAAAGATATAAGCGCGTTTACATGGCAGGGAAGCGTATGCGTCCCAAAGTATTAAGTTGTTATGGCTAAATAATTTTGCGTACGGATGTTTTGGAAAGATTTATGATTAATGAAATTAAAAATTGGTGGAACTCAGTGCCGAAAGCCCAGAAAACTGGCCTGATTGTATTAGCGGCGTTATAACCTCATTCAGCATAAGCTTAACCATCAAAATTCTTAAGGAGATAATAAAATGAAAGGATTACTGCTTGGTCTTACGGCATTATTGGTTGCAGCAACTGTAGGTGCAGAAACTATAAATGACACCAACGACGCAAAACCAGTAGATTTCTCAAAGTATTGTTATTACGCAGATGAAGAGTATTCTGCTGGATCAATCATGGAGCAAGCCGGTCGTAAAGTTCAGTGTGTGCAAAAAGCTGAGCGTTCAGATTTAGTATGGAAAGAGTATCAGCGTAATCAGTTATAACAAATTGTCGATGGACTCCCCCTCTCTTGCAAGCCATTTTGATCATGAGTTATTCAGTGGTTATACCGCTGTTGGCGGCATTGTACGTAAACATAAAACACATTAAATCAGGCTAAGTAGCTAATAGACGCTTAAAAAAACGCGGCCTGCGGCCAGTGGTCTAGCAACAAGTTTTTCGGTGTTTTGGCGTTAGTTATATTTTATGGCGTGTCAATTGGATATTGTAGTAAACGAATAAGTTATGAATACTGATAAGTCGCACGCTAGAAACGCTCTAATACCTCTTTGGATAAAGTTCTTTGGATGGCTATTTATCGTTATGGGGGGGCTAGTGCCACTCTTTTTTTTCGGCTCACTCATTTTTGGTTTAAGTGCTTCGTACACCATGTTCGGATTGGGATACGAGGGTAGTGCAATGGCATTAATGCCATTGATAATTTCAACGATTATTCTCATAAACGGATTATGTGCTTACGGGTTACTTTTTGGTAAAGACTGGGGGTTAAATGCTTGCATTGTCTTTGGTTATATCGGTTTGCTGTTAACCCTAGGAACAATGCTTTTTGAGATGATTTTCAATGGCAGTATGATGATTCGTTTAGATCCTATCATTCAAATTCCATATCTTTTTAAGCTTCATAAGCTTAAAGCGCATTGGTAGGTTCAAATATAACAATCCGTCATTCGGGGGCTGCGGGCTCAACGACGCTCTGTAAATAATGCGTTATGTTTTCTTAGAGTAAAATACAGTGAAGAAAATATTATTAGTCTATCCATTAATACTTATTGGTATTTTACTTTTCTTTCAATTTAGTCGAGGCATCTGGTATCCAGTTGTAATTCAGTTTATGGGCAAGAAAACGGTCACTGAAGTCATAGACAATTATGGTGAGTCAACTCGAGCAGCGTTAACACCTCTCTTTGATAGAGAAGATATCACTTTTCCGCCTAAAAAATTGGCATTAGTAGCGTTTAAAGATACCAATATACTTGAGTTGTGGGCTTCAAACGATGATTTAAAGTATAAGTTAATCGCCAGTTATCCGATACACGCTGCCAGTGGTAAGCTAGGACCAAAGCTCCGCGAAGGTGACAAGCAAGTACCGGAAGGTATCTATAAAATAATAAGCTTTAACCCAAATAGCGCTTACCACTTATCTATGAAGCTCAATTACCCAAATGAATTTGATCTCAAACACGCTGAAACGGAGGGTAGAGCTGAACCTGGCACAAATATATTTATTCATGGACGCGACGTTTCTATTGGTTGCCTTGCCATGGGCGATCCTGCAATAGAGCAGCTATTCTCACTTGTTTATTTTACTGGCCTTGAAAATACAACGGTATTGATCTCACCCACCGATCCATCAAAAAGCAAACTCGTTGTACCAAGTCATGCACCCGAATGGACGAGTGCTTTGTATCAAAAAATTCAAACGTATTATCAAACAATTAATCCAAAACGGGTTACTTTAGCAGAATCGGTTATGCATCCTTCATCGATAGCTAACAATAAATAGATTAAACACGCTGAGTGGCTTAAAAATACCTAAACTCGGTTGAAGCCCCTTAAATTCAGATTCAAGCATGGGAAGGCACATTATGATAATGAAGGGATTACAAATACTGGGTAACGTTATCCCTGTTTTATTGACTGTTTTTGCTTATGTTCTTTTTGGTGATCCTGAACCCGATACACCAAATTACACGGGTGCGGTAATGGCTATGCTGTGGATGTTTGGGGCAATGTTGGCCGTTGGTTTTGTGTTATTATTTATATTACCAAGCTCGATTATTTTGTTAACTACCGAAAATAGGCAGTACTTTTCGTTTAATTCAACAGGCTGGTTGTCTGTTTTAGTAGTTAATTGGCTTTTTATTGCTTTTTATTTTTTGTGCATAATTGCATTTGTTTGGACTTCTGGACGTTAAACACGAATGCGTGATGTTGGGGTTGTTAAGATTATACATTTAGTTACTGATAATGCGTTTCATTTAGAGGCTTACCTGCCCGACAACAAGCTCTATCAGTTTACATTATGGCATTAATCTTAGCCTTTGCTTTTTTGAGAGAGTGAGACTCGTGTTTTGAGGTCTTTAAAAAATGTTATGTTTTTTCGGCAAGCCTTGAAAAGGACAAATTACTTTGTAAATTTTTACATTAAATTCATTTTTTTTGTTGTTTTTTATTAATCGTTCAACTAGATTATGTTGTACAGTTAATGCACATCTAATGCACATCGAAAAATAGGAACCTTAAACATGCTAAGTTTATCTGCTCTTCCAAATCCTAAAGTACTTGTTCGTAATATACTGAATCGTAAAGTGGCTGGTGCGTTTTTGATTACCTCGGTACTCACACTTGCCGGTTGTGCATTACCCCAACAGCATGATCTCAGATCGCATGTTACTGGGGAAGCAAAAGCGCCTATACCTGCTAAGCAGGTTGCTATTTATGCTGCCTCGCCAGTGGCTTACAAGGAAATTGCGCAGTTCTCGGCGTATTCAATGCCATCATATGTGCTGAATGATACCCGTAGAATAGATGAAGTCGTATCCTTATTACAGGAAGAAGCGGCTAAACTTGGTGCTAATGCGGTGGTGTTAAGTAATTTAGATCACGATCTTGTTGAGGTAAGAGCGCTTAATCAAATTTCAACTGGAGCAAATTCTAGCATTAAAGAAAATCGCCATGTAGTTTATGTTAAAGCTCTGGCAGTGTATGTGCCTGAAAAGTGATCAAGGGATCCAGCATTCTTGATGCCAAGTGACCCTATTTTGTTAGTGTATGATGGAGAATGTCCTGCCTGCCAGGCGTATTGCCAACTCATTACTATTAGGAAAACGGTAGGTGATTTACGACTGATCGATGCACGCGAGAGCAGTGATGTGATGCAAGATATCACTGCTCTTGGATTGGATATTGATCAGGGCATGGTATTAAAAATGGGGCAGCAATTTTATTTCGGTGCTGACGCAATTCATGCGTTAGCTTTACTTTCCAGTCGCTCTGGTATTATCAATCGCTTCAACTATCATATCTTTAAATCAAAAACGATGTCGTTTTTGCTTTATCCCATCCTAAAATTCTTCCGC
>Ga0209812_10000698_pt1 | contig 28518 bp, 21 predicted proteins | sample JI71714BDNA_FD_187502 | JGI IMG/M metagenome (GOLD analysis project Ga0209812, IMG submission 187502) | Wastewater effluent complex algal communities from Wisconsin, to seasonally profile nutrient transformation and Carbon sequestration -... | ecosystem: Engineered > WWTP > Effluent > Algae...
TCAGCCTGTTCACCCGTGCACAGTATCAACGCACCATCTTCTGTCAACGCTTCCACGGTGTGGCCTTCGTCGGTGTAGGATACTACCACGGCTTTAACGGCCGACCAAGGTGTGGTTGCCTTGTGCATGCGCCACGGCAGACTAAGCACACCGAAGAGAGAAGGACGGCTATTGATGCCTATACCTTGTTCTTGCAACGAGGCGGTGGTGGGTGGGAGCGACAACGCGGCGAAAAGTGACCAAGCGAGGGCTGTGATCAGTGTCGTACGAAGGACCATCAACCATCGATCGATGCGCTCTTTACCCAATAGAATGGCAAGCTGGTACGCGAGGCCTGAAGCGAGCAACGCGAGAACCACCGAAGCGGAGAAGGCCAGTGAAAGGCGGGTGCCGATGCTGCTCGGTCCGGTCACCAACACATCGGAAGCGCTGATCCAGTAGCCGCTGCGAAATTGTGTGATGGCCGCACCCAATTCATCCCCATCGGGCCCATCCAATAGCATGAGTACGCCGCTGTAGCACAGTCGCAGCACCAACAAGCTGCCCGCACCGATCAACAGGAACCGGATCCCGTCGGACGTGTTATCGTCCAGTTCCCACTTCATGGCTACTTGAAGTAGCGCATGTCGGCACCGGCCTTCAAGCCTTTCACCGAGGCGTGGATCAAGCGGATCACGTTCTCCACATCGTCGCGGTGTACGGTTTCCACCGTGGTGTGCATGTAGCGCAAGGGCAGGCTGATCAAGGCCGAGGGAACCCCGGCCGCACCGTAGGCGAAGGCGTCCGTATCCGTGCCTGTAGCGCGGCTCGCGGCCATGCGCTGGAAGGGGATCTTCTCGTCCTGCGCGGTCTTCACGATGTGCTTCAGCAGGTTGTTGTGTACGGCCGGCGCGTAGCTCAATACGGGGCCGCTGCCGCAGGCGATATCGCCGTTCTGGATTTTGTTCATCATCGGCGTCTGCGTGTCGTGCGTGACGTCGGTCACGATGGCCAGATCCGGCTTGATGCGTTCCACGATCATCTCCGCACCGCGCAGGCCCACTTCCTCCTGCACGCTGTTGGTGATGTACAGTCCGAAGGGCAATTTCGTGCGTCCTTCTTTCAGCAGGCGCGCCACCTCTGCGATCATGAAGCCCCCCATGCGGTTGTCCAAAGCACGACCGGTGAAGTTGCGCTCGTTCAGGATCATGAACTCATCCTCGAAGGTGATCACACAACCCACGTGTACACCAAGCTTCTCCACTTCTTCTTTGCTGCTGCAGCCGCAATCCAAGAAGATGTTGTCGAGGGATGGGGTCACCTCGGTCTTCCCGTTGCGCACGTGGATCGCCGGCCAGCCGAACACGGCCTTCACGATGCCTTTGTCCGTGTAAATGTTCACCCGTTTGCTCGGGGCGATGATGTGGTCGCTGCCCCCGTTGCGGCGCACGTAAATGAAGCCTTCCTTGGTGATGTAGTGCACGAACCAGCTGATCTCATCGGCATGGGCCTCGATCACCACCTTGTACTTCGCGTCGGGGTTGATCACTCCCACTGTGGTGCCGTACGGATCCACGAAATGGTCGTCCACGTAGGGCTTCAGGTACTCCAACCAGATCTTCTGGCCCGCGCTCTCGAAACCCGTGGGCGAGGCGTTGTTCAGGTAGCGCTCCATGAACGCCATGGAGTCCTTGGTGAGGATGGACTTGCTGCTCTTCTTCGCGGTGTTCTTCTTGGCCATGCTGCTTGCTTGTGGTGGGGAGCAAAGCTAGGTGGAGCTACCAAGCGCCTTGGTGGTAGCAAGCGTCGAGCTATCAACATTGGGCGGTAGAGGGGCATTCCACATGGGCTTGAACCCGTTGAGGCTTGATCCACGAGCAGACCAGGTCGAACATGACCTAGGAGGGAGTGCCTATGAGCATCATTAGTTCATCGCTCCATAACAAAAGTTCCTAATGAGATCCCGGTATTGTTCGATCGCTCGGGATGCCACTTCTTTGCAGAAGGCATTTCCGATCATATAAGTTGAACCTGCCAGATCCTTCCATTCCCATGAGCCTCGCCTACGACATTGGACGGCCACTTCGTTCGAGCTTCATTTTCATCGCATCATTCTGGACCCTGTACACAGCGGCCCAGACGAATTGGTCTCCGGCAGCGGTGTTCGGTACAAATGGCGTGACGAATACCGATATCTCAACAGGACCGGATGAGATGATCCGTCATCACCTGCTCGGCGATGGAAGGATCCTATTGGCTGGCGGTGGTAGCGAGAATGGTTGTAATTGCAACTACATCTCGCTCATGCGTGCCGATACGGCTTGTGGTGGATTGGATCCGACTTTCGGGACGAATGGTAAGGTACGCCACGTTTTCGAGCAGCGTTCGAGCCTTACCGACATGGTTGTGCTGCCGGACGGGAAACTGTTGGCTTGCGGCCAGTCATCCGTTTCCACCGGGCCCAATGACTATCGTGGCGCGGTATATCGTTTCAATGCCGATGGAAGTCCGGATGAGACCTTATTGGGCGGTGGTTTCGTGCCCCAGCGGTTCGGACCGACCTTGTCAGGCTCTCACATCGCCGTTCTACCCATGAACAACGGTCGTTTTGCGGTGGTGGGGGGGACTTTTTACACGAACAATAACAGTTGGGATGGCAGGGGCGTGATGCGTTACAATGCTGATGGCACCTTGGACAACCAGTACAGCGGGGACGGTATGCACTGGATCCAGAACATCGGTGGGCCGTACGTGGGACAGGCTGGCCTTATGCAGGCGGACAGCAGTGTGCTTTGGATCGGCACGGATGCGAGCACGGGACACAGCATCTACTTCACCCGTTTCGCGATGGACGGTAGCACGAGCGACCATGTTACCTCGGTGGGGCCTGGGAATTACAGGGGCCTTAGTGCGAAGAACATTGGCAACGGTAAGTTCTTGGTGGGTTACAGCACCGATGCTGGAATTTGTGTCGTCGCTCGGTTCAATAGTGACCTTACGCTGGACGGAACTTATGGCGTAGGGGGAACCAGCGAAGTGGATCCGACCATTGCTGTGGACCAAGTGTATGGCCTGGAGGTACTAGAGGATGGTAGCTCGTTGCATTTCGGTGGCGCTACTTGGAACTCCATCCATTTCGTGATCAAACGAACGCCTGATGGTGCGCTTGACGCCACCTTCGGGGACAATGGGGTACTCCGGCTGCCGAGTTCACCTGCCATTACCGGTGTGCGCGGCGGTACCATCCTTACGGGGGGGGAGAGCCTGTTGATCCATGGCTTGGGTGGGTCCAGTGCGGCCATGATAACGAAGATGACCACGCGCCCGGAGTTGAATGCACTACCAGTGATCAGCGTGGAGGGCGAGCAACTGGTGGTTTCGGGAAGCGGTGACGTACAGTGGTGGTATGAGGGGCTACCCATCGCTGGCGCTACCTCACCCTCGATAGGACCGCTGGATGAAGGGACTTACGTGGCATCTCGCGCCTTTACCGACCAATGTGTGTTCGATGCGCCTGCCTATGATCTATTGGGCAACCACTTGTTCTCGGTCACGCCCGCCACCGTCAGCACGAACAATACGCATATCCTGCGCCTGCATGGCAGTTTCTATTTCGATACGGCTACTGTCGTGCTGCGTCAGGGGGCTACCGAATACATTGCGCACAGGGTATCCGTGAACGATGTGCTTGAACTCGCCGCCGTGATCACCTTGACCGAAGCGCCGCTCGGTGCTTACGATGTGATCATATATCGAGAGGGGTATGCCGATACGTTGCTCGCTGCTGTACAGGTTGTCCTTCCCGTGAGCGATGTCGTGAGCGCACTACAGATCGAATTGATAGGACCTTGGCGCACACTGGCAAATGTCGACCAGATCCACACCATACGGATGCACAACCCCACAGGCGAAGCCGCGCTTGGGGCGACGGTACATTTGCTGGTGGATGGAGATGTCGAAATAGAGCTGCTCAACGCGGTGATCGAAGAAGGGTACACGGATTCGATGCGCAACAATCACATGCATCAACGTGATTTCTTCCGGACAGGTCCTATAGAGGGCTTCATTGCCGATAGCGTGACCTTCGGTTGGTTCGCGATTCCCTATATCCCCGCTGGTGGTTTTCAGGATATCCAATTCAGGATCCGTGCAGGACAATTGGGGTACTATGAATTACATGCCTTGCGTGGTCGCATGTTGCTGACAGACCAGGAGATCCAGGACCTGGAACTGTTGCGAACCAGTTGCGATTTCCTGCCCAATTTCGTGCAGTGCCTCCTTGACCTGGTGGGCCAACTACCAGTGGCATCTTGTGTCACCAGTGCATTGAGCGTAGGCTGTGCGATATCGAATACTGCTGGTGCTGCAGTTCGTGATCGGAGCGAACTGGCATCTGAGGTGATAAACCTTGGAGCGGATGTACTGGGGCTTCTTACTTGTGAAGCTGGTGCTTACGCAGAATCGTTCATTGAGAATGAGATCCGCTCGCTCTTGGTTGGAGCGGCTGGAGGCTTGACCAGTATGATCAGCAATGTGGCTGCTGGCGAAGCTCCAGATATCGGCATTCCCGGCGCGTTCACTCTGGTTCCCGCAAGTTGCATCGATACACACAAGGAAGGTCCATGGGTTTCTAAGAAGCGCACAGCAGTGCTGTTCTCCATAGACCCCAATGAAAAGCGTGGTCCGGTCGGTCTAGGTGCCGAGCGTTACATCCACCGCAACAAACAGATGGACTATACCATCTCCTTCGAGAACGATCCTTCGGCCACCGCCCCAGCGCGCGAAGTGTTCCTGATCGACACCTTGGATCTGAACACCCTGGATCCTGCCACCTTCCGTTTCGTGAGCTACGGATTCGATACCGTGAGCACCACGTTGACCGAAGGACGACAGAGCTTCATCTCCGACGTGGACCTGAGGCCAGGTAAGAACGCTATTGTGCGTGTGGTCGGCTCCATCGATCCTGCGACCGGTTTGGTGAGCACTTCCTTCCGCACCTTCGACCCGAACACGGATCAGCTGACCGTGGATGTGGATGCGGGGTTCCTCAACCCGAACACCAACGGAACAGAAGGCCTAGGCTTCGTTTCGTTCATCGTGGATCAGCGGCCTGATCTGGCACATTTGACCACGATCGCCAATGAAGCGGCGATCATCTTCGATGCCAACGAACCCATCATCACCGAACCACATGTGAACCGCATCGATCATGCAGCCCCATCGAGCGAAGTGCTGGCGAGTACCACTTTCAGTAACGATACGCTTCTGATCGAATGGGATGCAGAGGATCCCCATGCTGGCGTGCGCACCGTTGAACTGGTGATCGTGCGTAACGCCACCGATACCATCACCTTGGTGATGCCAGGCGCTGCTCTGGGGCCGGTGGAACTGGTGGATGAGCCATTCAACACCTTTCGGCTCTATACAGTGGCCATCGACTCTACAGGCAACCGGGAACTGCCGCCGGCCAGCGGATATGATGTGGAGGTGGCCATGATCGGTACCTCGATCCCCGAGCACACATCGGGTGCTGGCAACATCCTCTTTCCCAACCCAACGAAGGACGTGTTCACTTTGGACTACACGCTCGATGAACCCGGCATGGTCAGCATCGAACTTGTGGATCAACAAGGTCGGGTCGTATCGACGTTGCTAGCCGGAGCCGAACGTGCCACGGGCAAGCATCGCGCGGAATTTTCGCTCCCACCCTCCTTGGCGCCAGGTGCTTACGGTGTTGTGGTCCGATCGGGCGATCTTGTGCGGGTCTCCATGTTGTTGCGCCAGTAGTCGACACACGACCGCCGCATCGAGCTGCGCTCCTCAGTGGATCGAGATCCACGCTCGTATCCAAGGAGCGGTACGTGTCGGGGAGTCGAAGATGGTCAGAGCCAGCCTTGGACAACCAGCTTTTGGGTAAGGACTCGCATGACTGGATAACTGATGGAGATCGGTTGCTCCGTAAGGACCGGTCCCACGGTCTGGTATCCTATCCGAGCGACAGCTGTGTCCCCCCCGTTTACCTTCGCACCAACCTCGCCAACGTGGCCGAACTCGTACCCCAGCGCACCGCCGACGGCTCGCTCACCTTGCGCAACAAAGCGTTGGATGAGCCTTACCACAGCTTGCACGGCGCCGTGCAGGAAAGTACCCATGTTTTCATCAAGGCGGGGTTGGAGTTCGTGGGCAAACTCCATGTGGATGTGCTTGAGGTCGGGTTGGGTACGGGGCTCAACCTGTTGCTCACCTGGATCCGTTGTCTCGAAGGGAAGTGTACCGTGAACTACACGGCTTTGGAGCCCTTTCCGGTGAGCGAACCGCTCTTGACATCCTTGGACCATTGTGCGGATCTGGCATGGCCGGGTCTCCACGAGCCGTTCATCGCCCGGATGACCGTGCTGCAGCAGGAACCGTGGGAACCGCTCGGTGGGCTACGTTTTCAACTCCTCCAACAACAGGTGCAGGAATTCCAACAAGAGGCTGTGGCCGATGTGATCTACTTCGATGCCTTTGGACCGCCCACCCAACCGGACATGTGGACCTTGGATGTTTTCCAGCGCATGTTCAACGCGCTTCGGCCCGGTGGTGTGCTGGTGACCTATTGCGCGAAGGGAGAAGTGCGCCGTACGATGCAGACAGCCGGTTTCAGCGTGGAGCGGCTTCCGGGGCCGCTGGGGAAGCGGGAGATGTTGCGGGGTAGGAGGGAGGAATAGAACGCTGATGTCGCGGACTTCGATGCTGATGCAGCATAGACAGCGATGCTGGTCGTTTTATTCAGTTTCTTGATCGTCATATGCTTGCAGCTGCATTCTAGCCAATTTATCATACCACATCAAGAAAGGGGATGACGACGGATACATGGATGGGTAGGAACACATGGCCAACGAGGTCAAAGCCTTGGATTGGGCGATGCGCATCCAGCAAAAAAAAAAGTATGGATCCAGCTTTCAGACAGGAAACTAGAAGAACCGATCGGTGAGGCTGAGAAAGGTAAAGTTCCTGGTTCAGTTCAGCATACGCTACTGGCGGTGGGTCATCGCGTCATCCGTTGATCATCTTGTTCAATGGATCGAACCGTTGTCTATCGACGCCAGGGTTCTCCATTGAATGACCACAGCTGTCAAATGGCTGGCGGCGGGTTGCAGCGTGAGACCCAATGTCGATCTTCAGAACTGCACTATAGAGTCCGAACCCGCTCCAGTTCTTTTGCGTATTCTTTCAGGAGCTTTCCGAAAAATTGTGTTCGATCCGTGCTCGTGTATGTTGAACTGGATCTATCTAATAACAGAATGTTAGTACGGAGCGTATTTTTTGTTCCAGGGTCATATCTACTTACTCCTATAACGACGAAACGATACTTATCTATGTCCGTGTATGTCGATAGATCGCTCACTTTGACATATTCAACAGCCCCGTGATACTCTTTAGAAAAGGCTTTTCGTGCGTATTTATTCCACCACTCCGCATTGTCAATATCCACAAGTAAAGTGCCGTCGTAGCCAATGAACTCCTTCGGTACTTTTCCGTTCTCAAGTGATACCACATCCTTTGAAACGCCACTGGCGACCGCGATAAGCACAAAAAAGGACCACATCGTATAGCTCAGGACATGCCGGGTGAATTCGCTTTCAAGGACTAGAGGTCCATGCGATACATTGGCACGCAAGGCGAAGGCGAGAACGCCGGATACGAGGTACACCATCACATCCATGAGGTCCGCAGTACCCGGAACAAGGCCTATTGCCTGAGTGTACTCAAATCCAAAGAATGCCACCAAGATCAAGGTGATCAGTGTGATGTTTAGCCGGTCTTGCCAAAGCAACAACAGGGTGGATACGAAAGCGAAAGCCCAGAGCCCATCAGCTAGGAAATGCAGGATATTATCGAATCGCGTTCCTTCAAAGAGGGGAAGGTATACGCAACCTCCTAAAGTCAAGGGACCAATGATCCGTAGCATCATATGTTGTAAGCTGAGTGACCTCAGTATCACTCTCACAATGTGGGGAACGGAACGGATGTGATGGTTCATTTCCTGGAGGGATTTTCGAGTTCAATTGTTGGCCGCCTTAGACCAAATTAGGGCGTACAGACCTTTGCACGTTTGGCATTTTCAAAACAGGGTATTCCCTTGCAATTGATCGTGCTACGGCGAAGGCTGTGTCAACCGTACTTCATTCAAATGTAGGAAATGGTGCCATCAAGGCAGTCATCCTTGTCCGATGAGCGGATCGCTCCTGGGATCCTTGGACCATTGTGCAGATCTGGCATGGCGGGGTCTCCACGAGCCGTTCATCGCCCGGATGACCGTGCTGCAGCAGGAACCATGGGAACCGCTCGGCGGGCTGCGTTTTCAACTCGTCCAACAACAGGTGCAGGAATTCCAGCAGGAGGCTGTGGCCGATGTGATCTACTTCGATGCCTTTGGACCGCCCACCCAACCGGACATTTGGACCTTGGATGTTTTCCAGCGCATGTTCAACGCGCTTCGGCCCGGTGGTGTGCTGGTGACCTATTGCGCGAAGGGAGAAGTGCGCCGGACGATGCAGGCAGCCGGGTTTACCGTGGACCGGCTTCCAGGGCCGCCGGGAAAGCGGGAGATGTTGCGGGGGAGGCGGCCTGGATAGCTAAGGTGTAGAACCGACGGTCTGCTAGCGCTGCCATCAGATCCATGTACTTCGGGTAATTGTTCCCATCAAGCCAGAGTTCTTGGATCCAATGCTCCAAATGCCAATCATATCCACCCGTTGGCGATCGTCGAAAGGTGTAATGAACCATGCCCACTTCGTTCTCCATCGTCGTATCGATCGAACCAGTTATCGTGTGACCGATGGGAAGGTCAATGTGTATATCGGTTCGGATATGTAGTGGAAAGGGTAGCATGCACCCTTCCGTTACGGGAACCCCGCTTTGTTCCCAAGTTGGGGGCTGTAGGAAGGGGAAGAGGTCGACTCGTTCTATACCGCTTGTGCTTTGCGAATCTGGATCACCGGGTTGTATCGTGGGGGTATAATGGATGATGGTACGGGCGATCTGCGTAGTAGTCGTGCGTACGCTATCCCAAAGCGGGTACCGCTTAGATAGTTTGGCTAAAGTCGGATGTGCCGATTCGGTGCCATCGCCCTCCTTGGTGTCCCAGGCCATTCTAAGTTGACCAGTGAGGTTGGCTCTTCCACGCCCCCGGAATGATCGTGTGCTCGGGTCATAACCTAATTGGATACGCTCGCTCAGTGAGTTGTCTACCGGTTTGGGTGAAGGAAGCGTGATCTCTACAGGTGCTTTATCAAGTGCTCCTTCTCCTGTGAATGGCATCAACCAGGCCTGCTGGCCACAGATCCAGTAGGGTAGATCGTTGAAGTGATACCGACGTGTGAGTGTATTCGGAGTGATGTATAGAAAGCCTTCGCTAGCAGGGTCCTTTATCGCCAGGAATCGTTCATTCAGATATTCGCCACGTATGGGTGGACTCATGACATTGCTATAGCGGTCGCGGACGAAACCGACATACAACGGTTCATTCAGCAGATTCGCAAGCTGTCTGTAGAGTACAACGATCCGCTCAGATGTCATCCTTCTTGAATGGAAGTACGCGCCGATTGGAAGGTTCTCTTCCAGGTCCTTGTCCGCGATCACAGTTATACTGTCGTGTACGAAGGTGAAGATATCGTTGAACAACTGCGCGTTGGAAACCGGCCCAAGTGCTTCTTTCCGGGCCTCAATATGTTCCAAGAAAGCATGGACATGTTGCCTGCCGCTAAATCGCATATAGGGGTGTGCGCGGTCATACCGGGCTAGGAATTCACTGAGAGGTGCTACGAAGGTGTTCTCAATCGAAAAACGGGCACTACCATGGGACGATGAGAGGATGGGAGAGTGGTCAGGTGGCAGCATATCATGGAAAGTCCATGTGATCCCGTTCCAACCGTTCACCTTGTGTTCCGTTCCTTCTGGCAGTTCACCGTAGGTGACGACCCTGTAATTGTCCATGAATTCATCTTGGACTTCGGCCATCAGTACTTTTGTCAATGCAGGCCATCTGACCATCAAACGAGATTCAAAGATGCCGTCGGATAGCATTTCCTTGGTCTTTATTATCCATTCTATCTGATCCATTGGGCTAAGACCATGGTCACGAATGATGAGTTTCTGTCGAAAACCTGCTAGATAGGGGTGCTCCTCCGTGAGCACTAGGCATTGCTCCTTGTTCAGGTCGCGAACACGACCATCTGCATGGAAAACGCGGGCGTCGAAGTGGGTGATCCTCATTCCAAGAGGGAGTCTCATTAGACCAGTGTCAAGGAGTACTAGTGACTTCTTGTCCCTGAACTCCTGCACACACCGAAGCTCCATGCCGATACCGTATCCTTCTTCATGGCCATCTATGGAATAGAAGTGCCCTGCGGAGTAGCCTTCATATTCATGAAGCAGTAGGATAGGAGCTTCAGGCATTTTTCCCTTCGTGTTCTGCCATGTCCTTGGCTCGCTCCAGCCATGCTCAAATCTCGTCTGGCCCACCACGATGGTGGTTTGTATTGCGAGGGAGGCGATCACAGTGGTCGTTCGTACGAGCATTGCGAGTATATTAGCTTAGGTTCCGAAAATAGTGGTTCGCCTCGTATCACATTCCCGGATTGAAAACGCTCACCCTCCGCGTCTACGGCCTGCTCATCTACGCTGGTCATGTGCTCGTTTCAGATGAGCTCATCAAGGGCCAGCGCATCACCAAGTTCCCCGGTGGTGGCCTGGAGTTCGGCGAGGGGCTGAAGGATTGCCTGATCCGCGAGATCCGTGAGGAGATCGGTGTGGTAGCCTTGGATCCGGTGCATTTCTACACCACGGACTTCTTCCAGCAGAGCAGCTTCCACAGCACGCCCATGCAGGTGGTGAGCGTGTACTACACCTTCCGGGTGGCCGAGCCAACGGCTATCCCCGTGATCGAAGTGCCTTTCACCGGGGTCACAGGCCCTGGTGACCAAGAGGTGTTCCGGTGGTTGCGGATCGAAGGGGGCAGGGAGGAGGCTCTCACGCTGCCGATCGATCGCGTGGTGTGGGGCATGCTGCGGAACGCCTAGGCGCCCAACCGCCGCTGCACGAAACCTTCCACGCGTTCGTAGACCGCCTCGGGTTCATAGGTCCGCCACTTCAGGGCGTTCAGCTGGCCTCCCAAGAGGAAATACTGGTCGATGTTGCCGCGCTGCAGGTCTTCCAACACGTGCGTGCGAAAGTTCAGTAGGGCGATCCAGCCATCGGCATCGCTCACCTCTTCGAACCATTCGCTGTAGTACTCCTCGTCGCTGGTGTGGAAATTCAAGACGTTCTCGCCGATGAGGATGAACTTGCTGATGCCTTGCGCCATCAATTCTTCGATGATGTTCCGCTTGAGCATCATGATGTCGTTGTGCAACAGGTCGTTCCATTCGCCGATGAGCTCGATGATCACATAACCGTCATCGTAATCGGCATAGATCACCTTAAGGTACAAGGTGCTGCTGCCGAAGTTGTCCCATTGCGGGTGGATCACATGGTCGTACACCGCATGGGTGAACTCGAATTCGCTGTGCTCCTCACCGAAGAAGGGTGACCGTTCATCTTCTTCCGCCGTGTACTTGTGGCGCCAATTCCAGAAGGGTTCGATGTCGTGCATTTGGGTCAGGGGCAGATGCAGAAGTAAGGGCAGGGGCGAACGCGGATCATTGCCCCTGGTCCTGCCCCTGTTCCTTGTGGGCTTCAATGGCTGTTCTCACCGATCCGTGTTCCTTCAACAACGCATTGGCCGTCGCATAGTTCACCCCCAGGCCTTCCATCACCATGCGCGTGCCGCGGTCGATGAGCTTGTGGTTGCTCAGTTGCATGTCCACCATGCGGTTGCCTTTCACGCGGCCCAGCTTGATCATCACGCTGGTGCTGATCATGTTCAACACGAGTTTCTGGGCAGTACCACTCTTCATCCGCGTGCTCCCGGTGACGAATTCGGGACCCACCACCACAACGATGGGATGTGCCGCTGTGTTCGCCAGTGCGCTGCCCGGATTGCAGGTGATGCCACCGGTGAGGATGCCAGCGGCGTTGCACCGTTCCAGTGCACCGATCACATAAGGCGTACCACCGCTCGCCGCGATGCCGATGACCACGTCGTCCGCCCCCACAGCATGTTCCTGAAGGTCCTTCCAGCCTTGTTCTCGGTCGTCCTCCGCGAATTCCACGGCTTTTCGGATAGCGTCGTCACCCCCAGCGATCAGCCCGATGACCAACCCATGCGGCACACCGAAGGTCGGCGGGCATTCGCTGGCGTCCACGATGCCCAAGCGACCACTGGTGCCTGCGCCCATGTAGAAGAGCCGGCCGCCGCGTTGCATGCGTTCCACGATGGCGTCCACCAAGACTTCGATGGCCGGTATCACCTCACCCACGATAACGGGCACCGAACGGTCCTCCGTATTGATGCTTCGCAGCAGCTCCGCGGTGGACATCCGCTCCAAGTGATCGTAATGCGAGGCGCTTTCAGTGATCTTCTGTACGGCCATGGGACAAAGTTGGTGCAAAGAAAAGGGCCACCCGTGGGTGGCCCTTTCGTTATGGTCGGTATGTGTCACTCCAGGATCAGCTTGCGTGTAAGGCTGCCTTCATCGAAGAAGAGTTCGATGAAGTACGAGCCAGCACTAAGACCCTCGCGGTCGAAGGTGAAGCGGTCCTGGTTCACGTTGCCGTTACGCACCATACGGCCCTGGTTGTCATACACCACGAAGTTGCGGATAACGGCTTCTGTGCTCGTGATCTCGGTGAAACGAGCCACCGGGTTCGGGAAGAGCTTCACGCCGTTGGCGATCACGGAGTTCTCTTCGATACCCACGTTCAGTTCGAGTGCGCGGTACATGCGCGGGGTGATGAAATTCTGGAGCGTGTCGATGTAGGCGAGCGCACGAAGGCGACCTGCCGTACTTCCAAGCGCAGCATATACCGGGTTGCTGATGTAGCCGTTCGCCATACGGGCGAAGGCGCCAGCTTCATCGATACCGAGCGCAGCGCAGCCGTTCACGACAGCGGTGGTATCCCACCACTCCCAAGGACCCGAAGCGTTCTGCAGAGCCGTGATGGGGAACAAGCCTTCATTCCCCTCGTTCACGGTTCCTTCCAGTGCGCTCTGCGCGTAGTTGGTGACGGGGTCGGTGAAGGGAGGGTTCAACCAGATGTCGTTGTTACCGTACTCGTTCGCCAGTTCCGTAACGCGGCCGCTGCCGTCCACGTTCACAACGGCGAAGCTGGTGCCAGGAACGAAAACGGTTCCGTTCATGTAGGGTGCGAATGGATCATTCACCCCATGCACGCTGCAAATGGGTACTTCGCCAGGCTCCAACCAGGAGCTGTCGCCGAGCGCACCACCAATATTGAAGATCATGCTGATATCCGTGGAGAAACCAGTATGGTTGTCGTTGTTGAGCGCGGGATTTCCACCGAGGCCCTCGAAGTCTCCAAGGATGGCCGGATCGACCATGAACTGATTGGTTTCGGTGTTGAAGAACTTCAGCAGTTGGATCTCGCTGGTCTCCTGCAAGGTGGCGTATGCCAATGCGGTGTAGCCACCGGAGCCTTGACCACCGATCACGACCTTCTCCCCACTGATCCCATAAGGGTTGCCTTCCGTGATGCTCTTGCGCATGAAACGCACAGCCGTCTTCGCGTCCTGCATCGAACGGTACACCGCTTGGATGATGGTCTGCTTGCGGGTTTGCTCTGAAGGCGATGCGGGATTCCAACCGGCGCGGTAGCCGATCGCTGCGACCACATAGCCTTTCTTGGCGAAGCGGCGGCACATTTCCACCGTAGCACTATCCTGTTTGTCCCCGGTCGGCAGGTTGTTGATGTAGCGCGGAAGGAACGATCCTGTATGAACGTACACGATCAGGGGACGGTCCGTCTCCGTATCACCAGTGGGGGTGTACACGTCCATCACGAGCGGCTGCAGAACAGGAGCTCCGGTGAGGACCGTGAAGTTACTACCGTACACGACATTGGACTGCACGTCCGCCGAGCTGAATTGCTCGGTGAGGTAGCGCTGGGCACTTGCTGGTCCGGCTGCCACCAGGGCAAGCACGGCAAGGTTGCGTAAGGCTCGTTTCATATGGAAAGGTTTTGGTTGACTGCGTTTAGGACCGCCAAGTTAATCGGAATTCGAACCTTTCCTTCACGGCTGTGGTGTCTTCTTTTCCCACTTGGGTTCGTATAGCACCGAGATGAAGGCCATTCGGCCGACCAAGGGGCCGCCGTATACCATGTAAACCTTGTTGTTCAAGAGGTTACTGGCTCCCACCTTAAAGGTGCAATCGATCTTCGGTACCCGTTTGCTCAGTTGGCCATCGAGCATGTCGTAGCTGGGGATCGTTCCGGTGAACTGTGGGGAGCCCTCAAAGACGAAGCTCTCGATCCATCGGTAGTTGAAGTTGAATCCCCAGTTCTGGATAGGGATCCCCAAGACCACTTTACTGATGTCCCTCCCGCTCAAGGTGACGTTGTATTTGTGCTCGGGCGTGTTGAACGCCGGGATGATCGGGTCGTCCTCGACCGCATTCAGCCTGTTCCAGGAATAGTTCCCGCCCAACGCGAAATACTTCGCGAAGAAGTAGTTCGCCCCGAGCGAGAAGCCTTGCGTGGTGACCTGCTTCGTCGCGTTAGCGGCGACCCGGTAGATCTGGGCGGAGTTCAGGTCCACTTGGTTCGTCGTTGGTAGAACCGTCACATCAGCGCCGATCTGGAAGCCAAGGAAGTCCCGGTAGAAGCTGTAGTAGTAGGAACCATCGATGAAGAGGTTCTTCCAGAGCGTATGGCGGAACCCGAATTCGATCGTCTGGACCTTCTCTGGCACCACCGGTGCCACATCGAAATACTCCAAGGTATCAGCGCTACTGCTCAACGAGTTGATCAAGGAGGGCACGGTTACCAAGTCCTCCACGCCATTCAAGTTCCCTAGTAGGATGGCGCGCCCTACATTGTAGAAGAGGTATTGATCCTGTAGCGTAGGGTTCCGGATCGCCGAAGAGAATGAGAGTCGAAGGATATTCTCCGGGTTGAAGCTGTATACGGCACTGGCGGCCGGGGAAAAGACGAATGGGAAGTTCACGTTCTTGTCCACGCGTGCAGTGGCGGTGAGTTTCAACTTCTCACTTTTGAGCACCCTGCGCTCGGCTCCAACATAGATCCCGAATTCGCTATTGGTGATGGTGGTACCACTCGTATCACTGAAGATGTTCCCCCTGGAGTCCGGCATGTAGTAGCGAAAGCTGCCCCCTGTGGTGAAGGTGTATCGTTCCACCTTGAAGCGCCGTTCACCCTGCGTATGCCATAGCTTGGAACGGTCGTAGAAGCGTGTACCACCTTCGCTGAACAGGCGGGTGGTGATGTCCTTGAAGGCTGCTTCGAACGCCGCCGTGCCAGGTATCACCCGATCGTTGTAGTCATTGAAGGTGCCTGCGCTCGTTTGCCCACTGTTGGCATAGGCCCGCACAGGATCATGAAGGCTTTGGAGGAATGCTTGATTGTCGGCTTCCCATTGTGCGATGCCTGGTCTGTCGAAGATGAAGGTCGGTGGAGGGCCCGGGGAGAACACAGGTTGTGGGAAGCCGGGAGAAGTGAAAACCTGGTTCTGGTACCCACCGCTCACCCACTCGTTCCTGTAGTCCTGGAACCAGCGTGCATCATCCTTGGCCAGGTCTTGAAGTCGGAATGCAGTGAAGACCGCATCGTAGCTGCTCCCTGCATCTTCGTGGGTGAAGTAGGTGCGCAAGAATCCGCGTTCACCGGCGTTCAATTCCAACCGATGCTGGAAGAATAGGATGTCCTGCAGTCGGTAACGGTTGTCACCCTGATAAACAGTCGTGCCGGTACCAAAATTGCTCGCAGCTACGAAGCGCAGGCTATCATTCCATTTGTAGTGATAGGCGATCGATGTTTTCAAGTTCCGCGTGTCGTAATCGACCAAGTCGACCTCGCGGTACCCATCACGATGGATCGTGCCGAGCCCCCATGTAGTTAGACTGTTCACCGAGGAAGCTTCATCACCATAGCGGTTCACCGCATCATAGCCGCCAGGATTCGTCTCACCGACTTCACTTGTCTCTGTTGGCGATAGATTATCCGCCGTCCAGTCCACAGCTTGGAAATAGTACAGATTGAACTTGAGCGCCGACCGCTCACGTCCTTTGGATCCTCTGAAGATGTGCGCGTATCTCACAGCGCTTTCCACCAAGTTGCGCTCTCCGGTCTTCACCATCGCGCTCAACCCGCGGAACTGGTATGGATCCTTCGTGGTCATGCTGATGACTCCATTGAAGGCATTGGGACCGTAATAAGCCGAACTCGCTCCAACGATCAGATCCACCTTCATGACGTCCAATTCACTTGCACCCAAGAAGTTCCCAAGGGAGAAGTTCAGGCCAGGACTCTGGTTATCGACACCATCGATCAATTGCAACGAGCGGACCGGGCTTGTGCTGTTGAAACCACGCGTGTTGATCACTTTGAACCCCAAGCTCGCCGCTGTCATATCCACGCCTTTCAGCGTTCCCAACCCTTCATAGAAGTCCCCGCTGGGTGCCTCTTTGATGGCAATGAGATCCATACTCTCCACCGTCAGCGGCGCCTGTTTCTGCTTTTCGCTGATCCGGCTGCCGATCACTTCTGCTTCCTTCAACAGGACCTGGTCGGTGCTCAGCTTGAACTTCAATTCTTGGTCCAGGCTCTTCACTTGCACCTCTTGTGGAGAATAGCCGATGAAGCTGATCACCAGGGTGTAGGGTGGAAGCTCGTTCGTGAGGATCTCGAACCGGCCGTCGAAGTCCGTGACGGCACCCGTGGTGGTGCCTTTGATCACCACGCTGGCACCGATCAACGTTTCGCCGCTTGTATTGTCCGTTACGGTGCCGCGCAGTTTGTACTGCTGGGCGCTTGCCGCACACCCCAAGAAGCTGCAAATCAGTGCAGAGAGGGTGCGTATAAGGTACGAGGTCCGTGTCAAGGGCATCGCGTGGGGTCTGGTTTGGCCGGTAGGTGGGGGATGGGCTCGGCGAAATATAGGTGATGTGGCGGACCGTTGGCGTCAAAGTCCACGGGCCATGGCCGCGGCCATGAAGACCATGACCAGCAAGAGCGGGATCTGGAGGCCGGTGAGAAGTGCCATGGTGGGTGCACGATCCAGCCGTAGCGGACGCCCCTTGCGCAATGCGATCCGCCATTGAACAAGGTTCACCATGGGCCAGAGTTCCAGCAGCAAGACCATGCCGAAAAGGCCCATTTTTCCGAGGAACCAGTGGTTCTCCAGGTAGTGTTCGGTGCCCTTCTCCAGTCCGCCGAACGCCCGCGTCAGTCCTGTGCCGATCCAGATCAGGGCGGCCGCACCATACCAATTATCCGCGTGGAACACATTCGGCAGGCCTTCGGTGCTATTGAGCTTCCGTAGCCCGCGCCACCTGGCGTAAACTGCTGCAATGCCAATGGCCAGAGCGAGGAGATGGAGGACGGCGAAGGTGAACTTCAGACCCATGGTGCCTATTTCAGCGTGAACATACCAAGAAGACCCTTGTTCGCCGAACCATCGCTTGTAACGACCTTTATCCGCAACGGATGCACCAGTGTCCGTTGTTCGCGATGCCCATCTTCTTCACCAGCCACGGCGCGGCCGGCACGGTCACGGGTTCCAAACATTTGATCGAGGTCCAGGAGAAGGGGCGCATCTTCCGGGTACTGCTGGATTGCGGCATGTTCCAGGGTGAGGCGGTGCGCGATGCCCACCACGACCCCAACCGCAACTTCGGCTTCGACCCGCGTGATATCGATGTGCTGGTGATGAGCCATGCGCACATCGACCACAGTGGGCTCGTGCCACGTTTGGTGGCCGAAGGTTTCTCGGGCCCTATCTGGTCCACACCAGCTACCCGCGACCTCTGCGCCATCATGCTGGCCGATAGCGCGCACATCCAAGAATACGACCATGCTTATGACCTCAAGCGTGCAAGGAAGCGCGGTCGTGAGCCCGAATTCGCGGAGCCGCTATACACCAAGGACGATGTGCCACCAGCCCTGGAACTCTTCCAGACCGCTGACTACGGCGAACAGGTCCTCATCGGTCCGTGTGTCACGCTCACCTATACGGATGCTGGTCACATCCTGGGCAGTGCGGCGGTACACCTGGACATCGAGAACGATGGGCGCATGCTCCGCTTCACCTTCACCGGCGATGTGGGCCGCTATGTGGATCGTCTGCTACCGGAACCGGTACCCTTTCGGCAGGCCGATATCATCGTGTGCGAGAGCACCTATGGCGATCGTGACCATGCACCGGTGAAGGAGTCGGAGGATGAACTGTTGCGGCATGTGCTCGAAGTATGTGTGAACGGGCGTGGGAAGTTGCTGATCCCCGCCTTCAGCATCGGCAAGACACAGGAGATCCTGTACACCCTGAATGCGCTGAGTAATGATGGCCGTTTGCCGCGCGTACCGGTCTTCGTGGACAGCCCCCTCGCCATCAGTGCGACCGAGGTATCCCGTGCGCATAGCACGCTGTTCCGTGCCGATGTGCGTGCCGAACTCGCTCAGGATCCGGACCTGTTCACCTTCCCTGGGGTGGAGTTCGTTCGTTCACCGGACCGGAGCAAGCAGCTGAACGGGGTGAAGGAACCCGCCATCATCATCGCGGCCAGTGGCATGATGGAAGCCGGTCGGATCCGCCACCATTTGCGTAATGAGTTGGATGATCCTTCCAATGCTGTTCTGGTCGTCGGCTTCTGTGCTCCAGGCACCTTGGGCGCTCAGCTGATCGACGGCACTGCGGAGGTGAACATCTTCGGTGACATCATTCCCGTGCGCGCCAGCATCCTGCGCATGGATTTCTATAGCGCCCACGCCGATCGTGGCGAGTTGGTGCGCTACCTGGAATGCCAGGAACCCACTTCGGTCCGCAGGACCTTCCTCGTCCACGGTGTGGAACGCGGCTTCGCAGGCCTCCGTGAGCGGCTGTCCGCGCAAGGGTTCACGAACATCACCGTTCCGAAACGCGGGCAGCGATTCGAGTTGTGAGGCTGCGTGGATCGGTCTGTACAGGGGAGGGCTGGAGCCGTTGAATTGATTTCATGCAAACTAAAAGGGGGCGACCATATCTTGTGTACCGTAAGTTGAACTCCTAAATCATGACGAATCTAAGATCGTTTGCTACGTGCTGGCTCGTTGTGCAGGTCATTTCGGTGTGGTCACAACAAGTTGGCGTTTCATACTTGGATGCTCCATGTGGGTTGGCCTCTGGAGAAGCGATGGCATTCCCCGGTGATGGTTTTGGCGAAGGTCCGTATACATTCCTGTGGAGTCCTTCACCGCCCCAAGGCCAGGGCACTGGGGCGGTTACAGGGCTCACACCTGGATATTACGAGGTGCAGATAACTGATGTGAATGGCACTTCTGGGGTTCAAGGCTTCACGATCAATGCCCTGCCTGGACTAATGGTGCCCAATGGACTATTGGGGCCCATCATTGCCTGCGTTGATCCGTGTGGGGCGAGTGTTGGGCTGGATCTCGGGATCCAAGGACCCTACTCGGTAACATCTATTCCTGCCGGAGTGGAACTCCAGCCCGAAGGTGGTTCCTGGTTGCTGGACAACTTATGCGGAGGGGGAGGATACTCCATCACCATAACCGATCAGTATGGTTGTTCCGGGTCCTACTCAACTGATGAGATCCCTTACGTCCAGGAACTGGAGATCGTCAATGAGGTCATCACGCCAAGCTGTCCCCTTGGCCAGACCGGGACTATGGAGTTCTGGTTCAATGAACCGGCCGGGATCATACTCGTTCGTTCGAGCGGTGTCGCGGTTCCAGACCAGACAGTGCAGGGGACATATCACCGGCTCGTTGGCTTGGAGCCGGATGAATATCGTGTTCATATTTGGAATGAAGCCTGTTCCCTGGATTCGATCTCCACCATGCGGGAGGTTGAGGAACTGCCCACGGGATGCAGTAGCTTGAGCGGCATCGTCTATTACGACATGGATGGTGATTGCTTCTTCTCCGGGAATGATGTCGGAATACCTGGCCGGACGATCGCGTTCGATGATGGATCAGGTGGTTTTGTGCTTTCAGCACCAGATGGATCCTACTCCACTCAGTTGGAGATCGGGTCTCACACCATTGATATGGCGATCGCAGGTTATGACCCGCTTTGTCCAGGGACGTTCCCTGCCTCGGTGTCCCTGCCCGATGCGACCCCGGTAACATTCAACCTAGCGTTCTCTCCGCCGGATGGGCCGGATGTTCAAATATCGCACACTGCATCGGAGATACGCCCAGGTTTCACGACCACTTATTGGGTCGAACTCCGGAACAATGGACCCTACTTGATCGAGGACCTGGAAGTGGACTTCTCGCATGATGGGCCTTTCACGTTCATCACTGCTACGATACCCCCGTTGATGATAACGCCGGGTAGCCTGTCCTGGACCATCGAAGAACTTCTGCCGCTCGGTTCTATGGTCATCGCAGTGGAATTCGAAGTGCTGAATGATCTGGGTATCATCGGGGATGTGGTGACGAGCACTTCTGGCGTGCAGATCACATCGGACATGACGCCTGATAACAATGTCTTCGTGGCTGACGAGATGGTCGTATCGGCATATGATCCGAATGACAAGCGAGGCTTTACAAGTTCTCGATCGAGCGAGGATATCTACTGGTATGACACGGATGTGTATGTCGATTTCGTTGTCCGATTCCAGAATACAGGCACGGCAGCTGCAGTGAACGTGGTCATAGTCGACACCATCTCTCCGGTATTCGATCCGATCTCACTGGGGTTGTTGGGGTCTTCGCATGAGATGATGGTCAACTGGCGCCCCGGGAACGTGCTTGAATTCGCCTTCCCCATGATCATGCTTCCGGACAGTGGAGCGGATGAGAGCGCCAGTCATGGCTATGTGAAGTTCAGGTTGAAGCCAAGCGCTGATATCGTGGTCGGTTCGTCCTTGACCAATACGGCGGACATTTATTTCGACTTCAATCCGCCCATACGGACGAACACTGTCATCCTCGATGTGGAAGAGCCTGTTGGGTTGATGGAACCCACGAAAGAAAGCATGGTGTTCATCCCGAACCCGGCTACGGACATGGTGCAATTGGCCACTCCTGTCATCGAAGCGGTGCGCTATGAAGTGCTAGGTTTGGATGGTCGCGTGATCAGAGCGGCCCGGATGGAAGGAAGTGGGCGGTCGTTCATACCACTCGTTGGTCTGGAGCCTGGATCTTATCGGCTGTTGGTCTTCGATCGGCATGGGCTTGCCGCTTCCGGTCAGTTCGTCAAGCTATAACGCAAGGTCCTGATAACCTGCACATGGATTTCTACAGCGCCCACGCCGATCGTGGCGAGTTGGTGCGCTACATGGAATGCCAGAACCCCGCATCGGTCCGCAGGACTTTCCTCGTACACAGTGTGGAACGCGGCTTCGCAGGCCTCCGCGAGCGGATCTCCGCGCAAGGGTTCACGAACATCGCAGTGCCTAAGCGTGGGCAGCGGTTCGAGTTGTGAGTATTGCCGTCAGTAGCGTCGGATGATGATCCTGGGGCCGAATTCGGGGCTTCCATTCACAGCGTAGCCGCGCAGTTGGTCGAAGAAGTTGCTTGCGGGGTTGTAAGGGAAACAACTGTTGCACGTTTCCCGCTCCACCACCAAGTCCGTAACCTCGAAGACCTCTTCCATTCCACTCCATCGTAAGGTGAAGCGGTAGTCATGGAACTGGCTCAGGCCATTGGTCAGGTACACGAGCTGATCACTATCGCCCGGAAACGCCGTCCCCGCCGGTCCAAAGGCACTATCCACCCGCACGCTGAAATTCGAGCCGGCAACGAACACTTCCGCTGCAACGCTGTCAATATCGCTCGCGAAGCCCGCGAAGACGACGTTCTGGATCTGGTTCCACTCCTCACAGTCCTTTTTGGTGCAACAGCCGCTCAATACGAGTAACATGCTGACGATCGCACTGGTGTGTAAAGGATGCATGGTGAGGGCTACAACGAAGATACCCAAGTTCACGCGACAGCTCACACCCCGAAACCCAACGCGGTCCTCAGCTTCTCTGGCAACGCCGGCAACTTCCGCCGTTCGAACAAGAAACTGCTGAGGTCGGCGATCTCGCTGAAGATGTAGTGGCTGTCCATGGCGCCTTTGAGGTAGGCCTTGCCAGTGCTACCGCCCGTACCTACGCGCAGGCCGATCATACGGTGCACCATGTTGATGTGGCGGCTGCGCCAGGCGGCCATGCCTTCATCGATGTCCAACAAGGCCTCCAAGAAGCGGAAGGCCTGCTGGAAGATGGGCTCGTCGCGGTAGAGCATGATGAAGAGCGCGCTGCGGCAGGCGCTAGGGGATAGCCGTCTTTCGGGACCGCCTTCCACGAAGAGCTTCTTCCACAGGGCTGCATTGCCTTGTTCTCCTTCCACCAAGCCTGCCGTGTAGAGTTTCTCCAATTTGCTGAAGAAGGCCTCTTCACCCGCAGGCCAGAAACGTTCCTCTAAGAAAGGCATGCGCTCCAGCCAGGCATTCACCAATTCCAAGAGGGTAGGCGCATTCTCCAAGGCTTCGATCTCGGCCTTGTGGTCCGCACGCAATTGGCTGGTGTAATACTGTTTGCCGAACCGCGCTTCCATGCGCAACCCCAGACGTGCTTCCAGGATCTTGAACTGCATGCTCTGGAATCCGCTCGCGGGTCGGAGCAGATCGCGGAAGTCAAGGAAATCCAGCGGTGTCATGGTCTCCATGATGTCCATCTGGTGCACGAGCACACCGAGGATGGTCTTCACCCGTTGCAACCGGTGTACGGCGATGTTCAACTCACCACCGTTGTCGTCCACATGGTCGTCCGCGAACATGGTGATGACACTGCCCACCTCGTGCAGGATCTGTTTGAACCAGAGCTCGTACGCCTGGTGGATCACGATGAAGAGCATCTCATCGTGGGCTTCCACACCGTGTTTGTCGCTTTCGGGAGCTTGGGCGCCTAGGATCTTTTCCAGTTGCAGGTAATCCGGATAATAGACGTTGGACATGGGCGTGCTTTCTTCAGGTGGTGGCCAAATGTAGACTTGCACGGTCGGGTTGATGTGACCGACATCATAGCAGTCCAAAAAAGAACACCCGCCCATGGTGGGGCGGGTGTTCCATGCATCCTAAGTGATCACTTCGCTTCCTGAGGGGAAGGAACGGCGTCTTCATCTTTCCGTTGTTGGCGAATGGCCAGCATCTTCTCGAATTGTTCTGGGGTAAGCACCTCCTGGATCCCGGCGTCCCTGTTCTTACGCAGCACGCCCAAGCGGCTCATGGTATCAGCATCCTTGAGCCCGGATCGCTTGAGTTGTCCCGCAGCCTTGGCAAAAGCCAAGTTCACTTCTGAGACTTTTGTGATCTGCTCACCGGTAAGGCCCATTTCTATGGCCATGTCAGGGAGGCGCTTGTCCTGAACGGGTACGGCGCTCATTTCCATGGTCCTGGGCGCCGGTGTACTGGTTCCGGTGCTTTCCTGTGCGTTCACCGTGGTCATGGCTGCCAGCAGCACCGCGGTCATCATCGACTTTTTCATGGTTCTAGGGGATCGTGAAGGGCTAAGGTAGGTGATCGGATCGGTTCTTGGAATTCCCTGTTCGCGGTGCATTCCCAGCACGGCGATCAGCGCGCTATGACCAGGCGTTGTGTGGTATGTCCCTGGACCGTAACGGTGTAGACGCCGTTCCGCAGATGGCTGACGTCAAGCCCGTTCACCATGGCGCCGATGAAGGCTTCGCCGCAGAGGCGCCCGGCACCATCGTGGATGCTTACCACCGCATCCGCTGGGACTTGTGGTGCGACGATACGGACGACCGTGTTCGCTGGATTCGGCTGGAGGCTCCATTGATCGAACTCGGCTTGCTCAATGCCCACATTCGCGTTGGCGGGGTCCATCCGGTTCAGGCTACTATTGGTGGCGTTCACCCACCAGATACGCCCATCGAAACCGGCCTTGATACCCATGACACCAGTGCCGACCGCTACGCGACCGCGCTCTGCGAAAGCATTCTCCATGTCGTAGAAGATGATCTCCCCAGTACCATGGTCGCTCACCAGCAGGGTGCTGCCCACCACTTCGATCCCGGCAGGCGAATTCAAGCCCCCGTCGATGATCACTTCCCAAGTGGCACCCGTGACGTTCTCGTACTGCACGTACGACTCGAAGGGACCGAATGAAGGGTTACCGGATGCGATGTTACCGGTACGCGTATCGAGGCGCAGCACGCGCTGCCCACCATGGTCCACGATGTAGAGCCAGCCCGAGCGCTTGTCCATTACGCAGTGGCTCACGATGTGGTTGTTCGGATCACGCGTTACCGTGACCTCGGTGTACCGGTGGATGATGGCGTTGCCATGGTAATCCTGGCCGGGGCCGTGGTCGCCCTTGAAATCATGCATAACGACATCCTGGTTGGTGCCGTCCACCACCCAGTATTTGTTCCACCGCTCGTGGGCGATGCCTTGGCTGCGGGGCGTGACATGCAGCATGTCCAAGTGGCTACCCAATGGGCCGAATTGATTCTGCGCGTAGATGGTCGGGTCTGCGCTCCATAAAGTGGGTCCTGTGAAAGGTGTGGCCGTGGATTGGTTTCCGTTCGCGTCGTAGACACCCGGACAGGTGGCGAAACAGTTGTTGTCCCCCATGGCGATACCCGTCGGTAGGCTCAAGAAGTGGCGCGCAGCCGGGTCGCGCTGGTAAAGGAACTCCTGGTTTGGCTCACCAGGGTTGCTGAAACGCACCGTGCTCCCACCTGTGTTGAATACATCTTTGTTGATCAACCACAGTTCGTTGCGCTCGCGGTCAGGATGGAAGTCAAGATCACGGGCCACGGCGATGTCCTGATCACCGTTAGCGACCATGGTAAGGGTGGGTGTTTCCTCCAAATAGAAGTCGGTAAGGTCTGGGATCTCCGGGTAGGTGTTAAGCGTGCGTGAAAAGGCGTCGTTCACCGTATTCATGTCCGTGTCCCCGTTCACCCCGATGACCCGGACCTCCAGTTCATCAACGCCAGCGCTAGTGGGCACCCAAGTGGTCGTCATTTCCACCTCGGCTTGCTCCCCGGGCTCCAGATCCAGGGACACCGTTTCCGAGACCGCGGCGCCACCATTTATGCTATACGCCAGCTGCGCACTGCTAATGGTGGACGCTCCGGAGTTCTTCACCGTTACAGCCACGATCACTGGAAGACCGACTTCGCCATACAGGCTGGTCTGGCTGGAGAGTATGGCCATGTCACGCTCGGCTGGTAAGGCTACCGTGAAGGGGTATACCTGCAGTCCGCCGCCCAAACCGGGGAAGGCAGCCGCGTAAACTCCATCCACGTAGACGACGAAGGAAGCTTGGTCGTCTCCGAAAGAATCGATCGAGATCAGATCATAAACGGCTCCGGCCGTGAGGCAGAAAGGCCCCTCTTCAATGGTCGTATTGCTGGCGTAGCCGCCGTTCGGCGAAGCCATCGTGCCTGCTTCCGCACAATCGATCACCGGATTCCCTCCTTGGAAGATGGGTGTGGTGTTGCACCCCGCCCCACTCGGCACCAACTGCCACATCGTCTCGTTGCCGTACTGGTCGGTTTGTACTTCGATCGTCACTTCCAATTCACCCGAGTCGCACTGGCCAACGGCGGTAAGGCTTGAGAGTAGGAGAATGGAAATGGGGAGCGCGTAATGTTCTATCCGCATGGTCACATCAGGTTGAGGAGCGAAGCTAGTCGCGCCATGACTTCCGTCAGTTCAGAAGTGATGCACCACGGCCATGACTCTTGGAAGGTCAAGTACCCAGAAAATGGCTGGTCCTTCGACCATCAGGTGGTTCGGACCGATGGATCCACATTGTGCGTCTACTAGACCTTGTTGCTGACAGAGGGGTCGTTCTCAGTCCGGGATCTTACCACGCTGTCATTTATCCGCAACACTGCTGGAGATAGGTGAGGACCACGGCATTGAAGGCTTCGGGTCGTTCGGCATTGCTCAGATGACCTGCTCGGGCGATCACGACCAATTCACCTTGTGGAAGCGCTTCCACCATGGCTTGGCTGGTCGGTAACGGCATCAATTCATCCTCTTCTCCTGTGATGACCAACGCAGGCCGAGCGAAACCGCGTAAGACATCCGTCCTGTCACGGCGATGCGCCATACCCCGCGAGGCCGCGGCCACAGCCAGTGGATCCTGGCGCGCTATCATACGTTCGATACGATAGGTCAGATCAGGGTCTTCAGCCCTTGTTGTCCTGCCCAAGACCTTTGGGATCATGCCACGAGCGATGATGTCCATCCCTCGTTCCGTGGCATCCCGTGCAGTGTTCTCCCGCGCGACGATGCCTTCCGGTGTGTCCGCCGCGCTTCGGGTATTGCAGAGGATAAGGCCTGCCATCCGTTCTGGTGCTCGTTCGACCAGCGACATGGCCACGTATCCCCCCATGCTGAGCCCGCACGGGATGAACTTATCGATCCCGCGTGCATCCAGGTAGTGGAGCAAGTCCTGAGCGTACGACTCCATGGTGACCTCGGTCCCATCTCCTCGGCTCTCGCCGAAACCGCGTAGATCGGGAGCTATCACGTCCGCCGCGGAACGCAGTTCTTCTAAGTTCGGGTCCCACAGTGTGTGGTCCAGTGGGAAACCATGTATCAGGAGGAGGGTGGGGCGCATGACGTCGATCGTTGGTTGCTCGTGGCATCGAGGTGGCCAAGGTTGTGCCAAATTTGTATCATGCGCAATCCACCCCTCGTGTCGTTCCTTGCCCTTGGGTTCGGGATCTCTTGGTCCATAGCAGTCATAGGGCCCTGGGCCGGTGTTGATACGACAAATTCGGCCTATGTCTTTGTTACTGTTCTCTGCATGCTTGGACCAGCCGCTGTGGCCATCATCCCATTCGCTGCCCCGAGTCGCGGGCGCGTGACCGATCGTATTGGTTTCAAGGGGGCGGTGTGGGGCATCTGGCGTGTACTGCTCGTCCTATTTGGGGCACGATCACCCCGCGCATCCGTTCTTGAGTATCGTGCTGAGGATGCTCCGCATCTTGCTCGCCGAGGTTTTCGACGAGGTGGAACTGCGGGTGAAAGGTGTTTTGCGGCCCTGCGCGCTGCACGGGTCCGTCAAGGGTTCGGCAGGCGCTCAGATCCTATTCACTTCGGATGGTCAAGTGCAATGGACCTCTCCAGTTGGCATGGCCGAACTGCTGGTGTCACGCATGCGTCGCATCTAGGTATCCGCCTTCGATGGTTCTTATCGGAGGTCGTTCTTTCAAATCATGGTCACCACCTGCCAGTCCGGTCGAACTTCCTGGCCTGCCTTTTCCTTGCAGGCAGCCTCAGCACGACTTCGTTCGCCACGGAATACGTGGTGCCTGCAGGTGATGTGTCCGTCTACTTCGCCAACCTGCCGAAGGATGCCACCTATCTGTCTTTTTCCGCTGCTGCCGAGTACCACGCTTCGGGTGATATCGTGCTTCCGCGCAAGCAATACTTGGTGATCGATGGAAAAGGCTGCAAGCTTTCGTTAGGACCAGTTTCCAATGGCTTCACCACGCCGATCGCGGATCAGAAGACAGCCGCACAGCGCACGGGTGATCGATATACCATCCGTGATTTCGCTGCGATCGTCGGAGGACGCAAAGCCGTGGATCTTCAAGCGACCTTGAACAGTACGGTGATCAATTGTCGCCTGAACGGACAGACCGAAGTGGCCGTGGATCTGCGCTTCTGTCTGATGGCCAGGCTGGAGAACGTGCTCGTGACGAACCCTGCGGGCCGGGGTTTCCTCATCCGCTGCGGCGATTGGCCCGGTGCGAATACGATGAACAGCCAGAGCAACCACACCGTGTTGGAACAGTGTAGGGTGTACTGTAGCAAGACGACCACGGCAGCCTTCACGGTCCTGAACAGTGGAGGTGTAAGAATGACGGATTGCATCAGCGAAGGTGCGGAAGCCGATAACGACCTCTTCCTTTCTGCCAGGACCGACGGCGACGAGGAGGGGTATGCGAACAATGCCGTGGTGAAGACCTTCACCCTCTCCAATTTCCACGTGGAGCATCGGCTGCGCAAGGCCAGCATCCACGTGAATATGCCGCCAAAGGCCACCGTGCAGTTGGAGAACATCTATTGGAACAATCCGATCGGTGCCCCGGTGATCCATTACGTATCCGGTCAACTCAATGTCAGCAACATCGGATGGTGGAACCCTGATTTCCGCATCCATACTGCTAATCCTGTGCCTCACATCAACTTCGACGCATGCCACAAGGCCTTGGTGGTCACTGACAAGCCCGATGAGACCGGCGACCGAGCGGGTGCGCTGCATCTGGTCGGTGAAGCGGCTGCGACGAAGAAGTTGGATCTGACCTATGTGCGCACTACGCGACGGGCGATGTGATCCTTAGCCCGCAGCGGCTACCACTTCAACCTCTTGGTCGGCATAGCGCACACGTTGGCCCGGCCGGATCTTGCACGTCTTGCGCAGTTCCACCTGTCCATCG
>Ga0209812_10000699_pt1 | contig 28473 bp, 25 predicted proteins | sample JI71714BDNA_FD_187502 | JGI IMG/M metagenome (GOLD analysis project Ga0209812, IMG submission 187502) | Wastewater effluent complex algal communities from Wisconsin, to seasonally profile nutrient transformation and Carbon sequestration -... | ecosystem: Engineered > WWTP > Effluent > Algae...
TCGAGGTTTCGGTCAGAGGTCATTGTTATGACGCGCTTGTCGGGTTTGCAGGCTGCGACAAGAGCCTGCCCGGCATGATGATGGCGATGCTGCGGCTGAACGTGCCGTCGATCTTCGTCTATGGCGGATCGATCCTGCCCGGCACCCATCGCGGCGCGGATGTGACTGTGGTCGATGTGTTCGAAGCGGTCGGGCAATATGCCGCCGGCAACTGCCCGCTGACCGAGCTGATCGCGCTCGAAAAGGTCGCCTGCCCCGGCCACGGCGCGTGCGGCGGCCAGTTCACCGCCAACACCATGGCCTGCGTCGGCGAGGCGATTGGTTTGTCCCTGCCAAACAGCAATATGGCGCCCGCTCCTTACAGATCGCGTGACGATATTGCCGTCGCCGCTGGCAAGCAGGTGATGGAGCTTGTCGCCCGCAATCTGCGCCCGCGCGACATCTGCACCCGCGAGGCCTTCATGAACGCTGCCCGCGTGGTGGCCGCGACCGGCGGTTCGACCAATGCCGCGCTCCACCTGCCGGCCATGGCCAGCGAAGCGGGGATCGCTTTCGATCTGTTCGATGTGGCGGAAGTCTTCAAATCAACGCCTTACATTGCCGACCTGAAACCGGGCGGGAAGTATGTCGCCAAGGACATGCACGAGGCGGGCGGCGTCTATATGGCGATGAAGACGCTGCTCGACGGCGGGTTCATCGACCCCAACCCGATCACCGTCACCGGCAAGACCATCGGCGAGAACCTCGAAGAGATCACCTGGAACCCCGATCAGAAGGTGTTCTACGATGTGAAGACCCCGATCACGCCCACGGGCGGCGTGGTCGGCCTCAAGGGCTCGCTTGCTCCCGAAGGCGCAATCGTGAAGGTCGCCGGGATGGCGCGGCTCCAATTCTCCGGCCCGGCCCGCGTCTTCGATTGCGAGGAAGATGCCTTCGCCGCCGTTGAAAAGCGCGACATTGCCGAAGGCTGCGTGATCGTGATCCGCTACGAAGGCCCCAAGGGCGGCCCCGGTATGCGCGAAATGCTCTCCACCACCGCCGCCCTTTACGGGCTTGGCATGGGCGAGAAGGTCGCGCTGATCACCGACGGGCGCTTCTCGGGTGCGACGCGCGGCTTCTGCATCGGCCATGTCTGCCCCGAAGCCGCCGATTGCGGCCCCATCGCGCTGGTCGAGGATGGCGACATCATCAGCATCGACGCGGAAACCGGCTCGATCGAACTTAACGTTGCCGAGGACGTGCTGGCTGAGCGGCGCAAGGCCTGGCAGCCGCGCACCAACAACTACCAGTCGGGAGCGCTGTGGCGTTACCAGCAGGTCGTCGGTCTTGCGCGCTACGGCGCGATCACACATCCGGGGGCAAAGGCGGAGACCCATGTGTTTGCGGATATCTAGCCCGCTTTTCGCGCTGGCCCTGGTCTCAGGCTGCGGCGCGGCGGAAAGCCCGCCGCCGCCCGGTGACGAGGTCGAATGCGCGATTGGAGCAGGCGCGGCGCTCTCGCCGGTTTGCACGCTGGAAAAGGTGGCCGATGGTATCGTCCTCCACCACCCCGACGGCGGTTTCCGGCGGTTGAGCCGTGATCCCGCTACCGGCGCCCTTGCCCCGCGTGACGGGGCCGACGCGCTGGTGCCGGAACAGGGCGGTGACGGTGCCGAGGCCTTTGCCATCGGCGCAGACCGCTATCGCATTCCGCATACCCTGCTCGATCCGCCGAAGTCGTGACCAGCGGGCAGGTCCTCACCGCCGAGCAGATGCGCGCTGCCGAACAAGCGCTGTTCGATGCGGGGACCAGCGTTTCCGAACTGATGGAGGTCGCCGCGGGCGGCGCTGCCGAGTGGATCCGGCGGGTGGCGGCCGGCCGCCCGGTGACGGTGCTCTGCGGCCCCGGCAATAATGGCGGAGACGGCTATGTCATCGCCCGCAGGCTGCGCGTGGCGGGCAATGCGGTCACGGTGATCGCGCCGCTTGCGCCTGCCACCGATGCGGCCAGAGAAGCGCGCCAGCGTTGGGGCGGGGCGGTGAGCACAGCCGGAGGGGCCGAGGGCGATGTCTTCGTCGACTGCCTGTTCGGTTCGGGCCTCGCGCGGCCTCTGTTGGCCGAGCACGCCTTGCTGCTTCGCGATCTTGCAGCGCGGCACCGCTACAAGGTCGCAGTCGATGTGCCGTCGGGAATTGCCAGCGATAGCGGCGCGGTGCTTAACGAGCGTCTGCCTGCCTATAATCTGACGTTGGCGCTTGGTGCTTGGAAATTCGCCCATTGGAGCCTGCCGGGCCGGACTCTGATGGGCCAGAGGCGGTTAGTGCCGATCGGGATTGCGGGCGTACCGGGCGCGGCGCAGGTGGTGGAGCGCCCCAGGCTGTCGGCTCCGGCGGTCGACAGCCACAAATATCGCCGCGGGCTGCTCGGGATCGTGACGGGCGCGATGCCGGGTGCGAGCCTGCTTGCCGCCGCCGCTGCCCAGCGGGCCGGGGCGGGCTATGTGAAGCTGTTCGCCGCCACCACCGATCCGCGCACACCGGTCGATATCGTCACCGCACCCTTGTCCGGGGGATTGGCCGATGCGCGTGTCGCTGCCGTGCTGATCGGGCCGGGATTGGGGCGGGATGAAACCGCGAGCGCGATGCTGGGTGAAACGCTGAACCACGCGCCTGCGCTGGTGCTTGATGCTGATGCGCTGATGCTGCTCCGCCCCGATACGCTAGCGCGAGGCGTGCCGATCCTTGCTACCCCGCATGACGGCGAGCTTGAAACCCTGTGCCGCCATTTCGGCGTCATTGCCGAGACCCGCCGCGATCGGGCGCTCTCGCTGGCCAAGCTGACGGGCATGGTGGTGCTCGCCAAGGGGCCGGACAGCCTTATTGCCGCGCCAGATGGCCGCCTCGCACTCGCTCCGCCCGCGCCAAGCTGGCTTTCTGTCGCTGGAACAGGCGATGTGCTTGCCGGGATCGCTGCCAGCCGGATGGCGAACGGGGCCGATCCCTTCACAGCCGCCTGCGAGGCCGTGTGGCTCCACACAGAGGCGGCGCAGCGGGCTGGCCCGGCTTTCACACCGTCACAGCTTGCCGAAAGGGTGTCCGAGGCGCTAGCGGCCTCGCTGTGAGCACATCAGAACCCATCATCCGCCTCGCCGCCAAGGGCGACGGCGTGACCGAGTCCGGCCGCCATATCGCAGGCGGGGTGCCGGGCGACATGGTGGACGAGGCCGGCGCAATCACCGCCGGGTCGCACCACATCGCGCCTGCCTGCCGCCATTTCGGCACTTGCGGCGGGTGCCTGCTGCAACACGCGGATGACGCCGCGCTGGCTGAATTCGTCGAGGGCCGCGTGGTGAACGCGGCGCGGGGGCAGGGGCTCGAACCCGAAGAACTGCTCCCAGTCCACCTGTCGCCTCCGCAGACACGCCGCCGCGCCGGATTGCATGGATTGCGGACCGCCAAAGGCGCGGTTCTCGGCTACCGCGAGGGCGGGTCGCACCGTGTGGTCGACCTTGCCGAATGCCCGGTGCTGCATCCTCGCCTCTCTGCGCTGATTGCGCCGTTACGGCGGTTTGTTGCGGCGTTTGGGCCAAAGGGCATGGTCGGGATCGACCTGACATTGGCGGATCAGGGTGTCGAAGTGGGGTTCTCCCAGTTTCCCCTTGAGGGACTTGGTCCGACCGAGGCGGCGCTAGATTTCGCGCGGGAACACGGGCTTGCACGCCTTACCTTCGATCAAGGTTATGGTCCCGAAACGCAGTGGGAGCCTGAACCCGCCACCGTGACGCTGGGTGGCGTGCCGGTGAGCCTGCCGCCCGGCGCGTTCCTGCAAGCAACGGCCGATGCGGAAGCGATCATGGCGGCCGATGCTGCCGAGTGGCTGGCAGGGGCGCGGATCGTGGCGGATCTGTTCGCCGGGCTGGGCACCTTCGCCTTTGCCTTGCGTCAGGGCCGCAAGGTGTTGGCGGTCGAGGCGGAGCGGGCCGCTCACCTTGCGTGTAAATCTGCCGGAGCGATGACGGGTGGCGGCGTGCTGGCGCTGCACCGCGATCTGTTCCGGTCGCCGCTTCAGCCCGAGGAATTGAACCGCTTCGACGCTGTGCTGCTCGATCCGCCCCGCGCCGGTGCCCGGGCGCAGGTGGCGGAAATCGCCGCGAGTACGCTGTCGCGGGTGGTTTATGTCAGCTGCAACCCGTCAAGCTGGTCGCGCGATGCGGCGGTGCTGGCAGAGGCCGGCTTCCGCTTGGTCAAACTGCGCCCTGTCGGCCAGTTCCGCTGGTCAACCCATGTCGAATTGGTAAGCTATTTCGAGCGTTAGGCCCGCAAGCTGGCAAGGATTTGAGTTTTCAGCCAGTCGCGATGCTCCGGTTCTACATAGGCGTGGCCCGCGCCTTCGCAGCGGCAGATGCGCGGGTCCCCTTTGTCCCACGCCGCCTCGAACACCTGCGCGGTGCGGTCTGCCGTGGCGAGGAGGATGCGCACCGGCCCGGTGAAACCTGCAATGCCAGCCGCCATGTCTTGCGCCAGGCTGGAGGGCGGTGGGGACGGGCGCAGGGCATGGGTGATACCGCGTGCGAGTTTGCCGAGGTCCACGCCGCCGCTGACCAAGCGCGCAATTTCACGCGGGTTCTTCAGTTTTTCCAGATAGCGCGCGCGGATGGCGGCAGGCGGGGGGCTGTCGTCCGCCGCTTCGCCGCTGTCGTCCTGCTCGATGGTCCATGGGTTGGACAGCACCAGCCCGTCGCACCCCGCGCCCCCCGCCAGCATCAGGGCCGACGCGGCATCGCAATTGCCGAAGCCAACCACCCGCGAAATCTGTGGCGCCATCGCTTTGAAGGCCTCAAGTGCGGCGGTTATGTCTCTGGCGGAATGGCGGAATCCGCGATTCTCGCCTTCGCTGTCGCCGATCCCGCGGCGGTCGAAGCGGAACACCGGAAAGCCTGCCCGGGCAATCCGTGCAGCCATGTCAGCCTGTCCGCCAAAGGCGCCCGAGCGGATCTCGTTGCCCCCGCTGACGATCAACAGACCAGCGGTTCCCGGTGCCGTGTCGAGCGTCCCGGCCAATGTCAGGCTGCCGCAGCCGAAGGTGTGAGAAAGACGCGTCATACGGCTGAATTCCCGAGGGTTTCGGCAATAATCGCGGCAAGCCTATCGGCCTGTCCGGCGTCCTCGTCGGGTTCGGCGCGCAGCCAGAGGCCCGGGCCGCCGACGGCGCTTTGCGCAATGTCGGACTGTCCGGGCGCAAGCGACGGTTCGGCCACTTCCAACTCCCGGAACATCGCAGCCCCGATCCGCCAGCCGCCGAGAACCAGTCCAGTCTCGCGGCCAACTGCCATTAGTCCATCGGACGTCTCGGCAATTCCTGCCTCGCGCGCAGAGATGGTGCGGGCGCGGATCATGCCGCGCAGCAGTTTTGGTCCCGATTGCGCGGCGTAGTGCCAGCCCGGGAGGCTCGCAGGAGCTACCAAAGCGCCGGCGCGCATGGTCAACACGTGGGTAGCCCCAAGAGCTTCGCTTGCTGCCGTCATGCTCGAACGCCAGCCTGCAAGCGTCTGTTTTTCCAGTGGTACAAGGCTCTCATTGCAGCCGGGAAGATCGGGCAAAAGGGTGTCGATCCCCGCCGCATCCAGCCGCCGCATGACCTCGACTGTAAAGCGCCGCAGTTTGTTGGCTTCGTCAAACCACGCCGGGCAGATCAGCACCCGGACAGCGCGCCCCCGATCGAACGCAATCAGCAGTTCTTCCCGAGGCGCGTCGCCGTCCGGGGCCGGGTTGTTCCACGTCAGTATCATGCAAGCGAGGCCTTGAGCGGGCCTGGGGGGTCTAGCGGGCGCTGAGCTTGGCGCGTGCAAACGCCAGCAAGCCGCCATAGGTTTCGAGCATCTCTCCATCGACATCATCGTCTTCGATGACGATGCCGAGACGATCTTCCATCTCGGTCAGCAGCCCTGCGACCGCCATCGAATCCAGCTCGGGCAAGTGGCCGAACAACCCTGATTCCGGGCCGAAGGCGGACGCCTGCTCGGGGGCGAGGCCCAGCACATCGGCGATCAACGCCTTGAGTTCGGTATCGAGCGCGGCTTCGCCTGCCTCGCTGTCGATGTTCGGCAATGTGGTCATTCTTGCCCAAATCCCTGTCTTTGGCCCTGGCGTATCTGGCCGTGGCGGCGGGGCTTAGCCATGCGCGGGGCCGCGTGCAAGCATCGCATCCGCTAGTCCCGGCCTCAGCCTTCGCCGCGGCGCAGCATCCGCTTTGCCAGCGGGGGCCAGCTTTTCGGCTGTGCCGGGTCGAGACAATCGATGCGGAAACGTGGACGCACCTCTTCCATCCAGTCGGCCTTGTACCCCTGATCGCCGGTGCCGAAATCGACGAGATCGACGCGGTCGACGTCCATCACATGGGCAAACAGCGCGGCTGTCAGTGTGGTGCCAGCAGACAGCGGCTTGTGGCTTTCAAGATGTGCGAGCTTGTGGATGTAGGCGATTGAATTTTCGACAGTCCAGCATTGCGCCGCAACCGCCACTCCCTCGGCCCGCGCGATGCCCAGACGCAGGCGGCCAGCTTCTCCCTCCGCCTCGGCAAAGGCGCGCAGCATGGCGGGCTGATCTTCCGCCGGTTTCCAGCTGGCGGCATAGATCGTCTCGTAATCGGCCCAGACACCTGCGTCGAAACGGGTGAGCACTTCGACTTCAACCTTCTTCGCCTTGCGCTTCAGCGTGGTGCGCAACTGGCCGGGGCGGGTTTCCCAGTATTCGGCAAAACTGCGGCCCCTTACGGGCAGGATATGATTGATATCGCAGGGTTCAACCGCGACCTTCCAGCCTGCGTCGCGGAAGGCGCGTGCCAGCCGCTCGGCCGATCCATCCTCGCCGGGAACGGGTTCAAGCGTAACGCGGTAACCACGGCCCTTCAATTGCCGCGCGATCGCTTCGAGCAGGCGGTCACCCGCCTCGCCTTCGGGCGCCAGTTCGCGCCAGGTGAAGCTGTACCAGTTGCGCAAGGGCGAGATTCGCCCGGCCGCCTCGGTCAGCGCGAGGGCGGCGGCGTTATCCGCATCATTGGCCATCACGATCAGCGGCACAAGCCCCGTGCCGGCGAGAAGCGCAAACCACTCGGCGCGGTCGAAGGGCGCAGACGTCCCGCTGCCTCCTCCTTTGGCGCTCAACGCTTGCAAGACGTTAACGCTATCGTGATACCGCGCTTCGATCACTTGAAAGAATGCTCCTGTCCATGCCGCACCAGCCTGATCCTACTCCGCGTCCGCTCGATCATCTGGCCGAACTGGCCGGAGCGACGGGGCGTGGGGCAAACCCTGCGCTGGTGCTGCGCGAGGTCACGCTTAACCACAATCAGTTAAGACAGCGTGTTGCTGTGCTGGCAGGCTGGCTGGCGCAGATGGTGCCGCAGCGCGGCGGCCGGGTGGCGAGCTGGGCGGCGAAGGGCGAGATCACCTGCCTGCTGCCGCTGGCGGCGGCGCGGGCGGGGCTGGTGCATGTGCCGATCAACCCGCTGCTGAAGCGCGCACAGGCGGCGCATATTCTGGCCGATAGCGGAGCAAAGCTGTTGATCGGGACAGGCTCGCGGCTTGCATCGCTGGAGCCGGGCGACCTGCCGCCGGGCTGCGCGGCAATGGGCGAAGCCGAGGCGCTTGCAGCAGCTGAGGCCGCGGGGCGCGAACTTGGCCCGTCCGCGGCTGATCCGGCGGAGTTGGCAGCGATCCTCTACACCTCCGGTTCGACCGGGCGGCCCAAGGGCGTGATGCTGAGCCATGCCAATATGTGGCTCGGCGCGGTGAGCGTTGCGCATTACCTCGGGCTGGCGGATGATGACGTGACGCTGGCGGTGTTGCCGCTGTCGTTTGACTACGGGCAGAACCAGCTTTTAAGCACGTGGTTTGCTGGCGGCTGCGTCGTGCCGCTCGATTTCCTGTTCCCCAAGGATGTTGCCAAGGCTTGCGCCAGGCACGGCGTGACCACGCTGGCGGCCGTGCCGCCCCTGTGGGTGCAACTGACCGAGATCGACTGGCCAGCGGACGCGCGCGCGCCTTTGCGGCGGCTGACCAATAGCGGCGGCGCGCTGACGGTGGATCTGGTGAAGGGCCTGCGCGGCCTGTTCCCGGAGGCCCGGCTGTTCCCGATGTATGGGCTGACCGAAGCGTTCCGCTCGACCTATCTCGATCCGGCGCTGACAGATTTGCACCCGACATCAATGGGTAAGGCGATTCCTTTCGCAGAGATTCTTGTTATCAATGACGCTGGCGAAGTCGCGGCAAATGACGAAGAGGGCGAGCTGGTCCATTGCGGCCCGCTGGTGGCGCAGGGCTATTGGCAAGACCCGGAGCGCACGGCGGAACGGTTCAAGCCATCGCCTGCGGGTTCGACCTATGGCGGAATGGCCGTATGGTCGGGCGACCGGGTGCGGCGCTCGGCAGAGGGGCTGCTCTATTTCGCCGGACGGCGCGATGCGATGATCAAAAGCGCGGGCAACCGCATCAGCCCGCAAGAGATCGAGGAAGCCGCGCTGGCGAGCGGTCTCGTCGCCGAAGCGGTGGCGTTGGGCGTGGCGCATCCGCGCCTGGGGCAAGCGGTGCATCTGGTGGTGCGCGGCGTTGCCGACGCGGCTGCGCAAGCGGAGTTGCCCAAGCGGCTCCAGCGCGACCTGCCCAATTTCATGCAGCCGCAGCATATCCACTGGCGCGAGGCCATGCCCTTGAACCCCAATGGCAAGATCGACCGCACCGCCTTGCAGACACAGCTCAATCAGGAATTTGCCCAATGAAGCCCGTCGGCCCGATCCCTGCCGGATACGAGACAATCGCAGGCGAACTCGCCGTCGGCGGCAAGCGCGCGAGCGAATTGGTGGCCGAGGCGGGGCGCACGCCGTTGTTTGTCTATTCGCGAGCGCTGCTCGATGCCCGCGTCGCCGAATTGCGCGCCGCGCTGCCCGCGCGGGTGGGGCTGAACTACGCAGTGAAGGCCAACCCGCACCTCGCAGTGATCGGCCATATGGCGCCGCTGGTGGACGGTTTCGACATTGCCTCCTCGGGCGAGCTTGCCTTGTGTGTCGCGGTCGGGATCGATCCGCGGCGGATCAGCTTCGCAGGTCCGGGCAAGCGTGATGACGAGCTGGAAGCCGCGATTGCCGCCGGCGTGACACTCAATTGCGAGAGCGAGGGCGAGGGCGTGCGCGCGATTGCCATCGGCCAGAGGTTAGGTGTGGCGCCGCGCATCGCGATCCGCGTGAACCCGTCATTTGTCATGACCGGTTCGGGCATGAAGATGGGCGGCGGGGCCAAGCAATTCGGCGTCGATGCCGAACGGGTGCCTGATCTTGCCCGAAGACTGATCGCCGAAGGGGCCGAATGGCGCGGCCTGCATATCTTCACTGGCAGCCAGACGCTGAGCGCGGATGCGATCATCGAAGCGCAGGGCAATGTGCTCGATCTGGCGGCGGAGCTGACCGAATCCATCGGCCATGGCTGCCCCAAGCTCAACATGGGCGGGGGGCTGGGTATCCCCTATTTCCCGGGCGACACCCCGGTCGATCTGCCGCGCGTCGGCGCGGCGTTGGCAGAGCGGATCGCAGATCTTCCTGCCGAGCTCGCCGACACAGAATTGTGCATCGAACTCGGGCGCTATCTGGTGGGCGAGGCGGGCGTCTATCTCACGCGCATCATCGACCGCAAGGTCAGTCACGGCGTGACCTACCTCGTTACCGATGGCGGATTGCATCACCAGCTTGCCGCCTCGGGCAATTTCGGCACGGTCGTGCGGCGAAATTATCCTTCCGCGATTGCAACACGTTACGGAGCAGAGGCCACAGAGGCCGTCAACATCGTCGGCTGCCTTTGCACCCCGCTTGACCGGCTTGCCGACAATGCGGCCATGCCGCACGCAGACGTGGGCGATCTGGTCGCGGTGTTCTGCGCCGGGGCTTACGGCGCCACCGCCTCGCCGACCGCCTTCCTCGGCCACGGCCCTGCGGCCGAGCTGCTGGTCTGATCTCCGGCACAAGCGGCGCGACAGCCATACGTTAACCCGCGCAAAACCCCTGTCCCATAGCGGGATAGGGGCCGATTTGCCGCTGTATAACTAACCAGATGTTCACCATTTCCAGCGACAAGAACCCCCATATCCGGGTGTTCCGTGTTGCAGGTCGCTCCTGCGCGGATACGGGCCGCCCGGCATGAACTGGCCAAGGATCCTCGACCGATGTTGTACCGTCTGCCTCTGAAGCACCTCGCCGCTCTTGGCCTTGGCGCGGCCACGCTCGGAGCCTGTGCGGGCGGCGGCACCCAGCTTCCCCCGGCCAGCTATGGTGATGGCAGCGTTGCTCCGTCCGAGGAATATACCATCGGCCCGCTCGACGAGATCACGATCCACGTCTGGCGCAACCCTGAACTTTCCGCTGACAAGGTGCGTGTGCGGCCCGATGGCCGGCTGACGATCCCGCTGGTGCAGGACATCCCGGCCGTGGGCAAAACCGCAACCCAGCTGCAGGATTACATCGCGGGCGAGCTGTCGAAGTATATCGAGCAGCCGATCGTTTCTGTGATCGTCAACACGCCGGAAGGCAACTTCACGCAGCAGGTGCGGGTGATCGGCGCGACCGGACAGCCGGCCTCGCTGCCGTATCGGGCCAATATGACCGTGCTTGACGCGATGATCGCGGTGGGCGGGCTGAACGAATTTGCCGCTGGCAACCGGGCCAAGCTGATCCGCCTCAATCACGAAACCGGCACCCAGGTCGAATACCGCCTGCGTCTGTCCGACCTGGTCCGCAAGGGTGATTCCAGCGCCAATGTGATGCTGAAGCCCGGCGATACGATCATCATCCCCGAGAGCCGGTTCTAAGGGGCGCACGGAAACATGAGCGACATCTTCGACGAACTGCGCGCAGCCTTGTGGTCGGTCTGGCACCGCCGCTGGATCGCGATTGCTGTCGCCTGGGCCGTGTGCGTGCTGGGATGGCTGGTGATCGCGCTGATCCCCAACTCCTACGAATCCAAGGCGCGCGTCTATGTCGACGTGCAGGACGTGCTGTCCAAGCAGCTCGGCATTGCCGGTGACGGCAAGGAAGAGATCATGCGCGTGCGCCAGACTCTGTCGAGCGCCAAGAATCTCGAAAAGGTCATCACCTCCACGCGTCTGGGCGAAGGCATCACCGAGCGGGGCGCTCTGGATGCGATGACGGGCGAGCTGGAAAAGAAGGTGAAAGTCACCAGCGAGCAGGACAACCTGTTCGAAATCACCGCCGCCATCGGTCGCAGCGATCTCAGCGATGCCGAAAACGCCGTGTTGGCGCGCGATGTGGTGCAGAAGCTGCTCGACATCCTGCGTGAAGAGCACGTGATCGGCAACCGCACCGGCATCAGCACCGCGATCGGCGACCTTGACCGCCAGCTGGACGAGCGCAAGCTTGAGCTGGAGCAGGCCGAACAGCGCCGCTTGGCGTTTGAAGCGCAATATCCCGATCTGGTCGGCGGTTCTGACACCCTGTCGAGCAAGGTCCAGCAGGCCCGCACCGAAGTGCGCAATGTCGATGCCGATCTGGCTGCGGCGGAAAGCGGGCTAGCGGCGATTTCGTCGCAGATGGCCGGCACGCCGCGCACCATTTCCGGCGGACCGCAGGCAACCGGGCCGCGTGCTGCCCTGCAGCAGGCGCAGACCCAGCTTGCCGAACTGCGGTCGCGCGGGCTGACCGATAGCCACCCTGACGTGGTTTCCACCACCAAGCAGGTCGCGATCCTTGCCAAGCAGGCCGCAGCCGCAGGCGATGACGCGGGCGGAACGCCAAATCCGGCCTATGCCTCACTCATCGCGATCCGCAGCGAGCGGCAGGCGACGGTCGAAGCGCTTCAGGCCCGCCGCGCCGCGCTTCAGAGCAATTTTGCCGCTTTGATGGCAAGCCAGGCGAGCGAGCCTGCGGTCGCTGCCGAGGCCAACCGTATCAGCCGCGATTACGACGTGCTGCGCCAGAATTACGAAAAGCTGCTGCAGGACCGCGAGCAGCTCCGCACGCGCGGCAAGGTCGAGGACAAGGCCAGCCAGTTCCGCTTCGACATCATCCAGCAGCCGGGCGTGCCGCAAAAGCCTGCAGCGCCCAACCGGCCGCTGCTGTTGTTCGGCGTGCTGATTGTCGGCCTCGGTGCCGGGGTCGCGGCAGCCTATGCGTTGGGGCAACTCAAATCGAGCTTCGCCACGCCGCAAAAGCTGGAGCGCGCTTTCGATCTGCCGGTGATCGGTTCAATCTCGCTGACCATCTCGGAAGCGGCAAGGGTCACCGAAAAGCGCCGTCTGAAGCAATTCGCCGGAGCCTGCGCAGGGCTTGGCATGATGTTCGTAATCCTTCTCGCCATCGAGGTCGTCTCGATCGGGACGATAGCGTGAGGGTGGGGGCAAGCAAATGACCGATCAGGGCAAGATCAACCGTGAGGGCGCAAGGCCCGCTTCGCTGTTCGAGCGGGCTGATGCCGCATTCGGGCTCGGCCCGGTGCGCACGCCTGTCGTGCCGCCGGTTCCGCCCGTGCCGGACGCGGTGCGCGGTGCGCCTGTGCCTGTGCAGCAACCCGTGCCGCAAGCCCAGGTGATGCCCGCTCCCGCTCCCGCTGCTGCGCCTGTAGCAGCGCCTGCACCCGAAGCGCCCCGTGCGGTGGCCTTCTGCGGCCCGTTTGCCCGCATCGACCGCGAACATCTGCGTGATGGCGGGCTGATCGTGCCGGAAGATCCTGTGACCGGACTTCTCGAAGAGTTCCGCATCGTCAAGCGCGAGCTGCTGGCCGATGCCCGTGCGGGCGGCAGCGCGCTTGCCCGCCGCATCCTCGTCTGTTCGCCCCATCCGGGCGAGGGCAAGACCTATTGCGCCACCAACCTTGCCATCGCGCTTGCTGCCGAGCGCGGGCTTGAGGTGCTGCTGGTGGACGCCGATGTGGTCAAACCGTCGGTTGCGCTCAGGCTCGGGATCGATGCCGAGATGGGGCTGATGGATGCGCTGGCCGATCCGTCGATCCGGCCGGAAAGTCTGGTGGTCGAAACCGATATCGACGGGCTGTTCGTGCTGCCCGCCGGCACCGCCATGGCGCTCGACGCCGAATATCTCGCCAGCGCCCGCACCGGCGATGTGCTCGACCGGCTGACGCAGGGTGCGCCTGACCGGATCATCATTTTCGACACGCCGCCCGCACTCGCCGCTTCGCCTGCTGCGGAACTTGCCCAGCATGTCGGGCAGGCGCTGCTGGTGGTGCGCGCCGACGAAACCAGCCGTGCCGCGCTCGAAGATGCGCAGCAGCTGCTTTCGGCCTGCGGCGATATCAAACTGTTGCTCAACGCCGCGCGTTACAGCCCTTCGGGCCGGCGCTTCGGTTCGTATGGCACGAAGGGGAAGTAAGATGCGTGCCCGCTCATTCGCGTCCGCGCTGCTGGTGGCCGGCCTTGTCGCCGCTACTGCCACGGCTCCGGCTTACGCACAGGCCCAGGGCCAAGGTCAGGGCCAAGGGGGCGACATGCCCGGCCAGCAACGCGGCAACCGCGTGGTGCAGCCCTATATCGAGGTTGGCCAGGTGGTCTCGGCCGAGATCAGCCCGGGCAATGATGTCGTCACCTTCACGCAGGTCGCCGTTGGGGTCGATATCAATGTGCAGGGGCGCAATTCCGGCGCGGCGGTCTCGCTGCGTTACGAGCGCAACATCGGCTACGGCGACGACAGCGTCGACACCGACACCATCAGCGGCGTCGCACGCGGCACACTGGCGCTGGTGCCGAACACGCTGAGCCTTGAGGCAGGCGGCCTTGCTGCGCGCACCCGGATCGATGCCGGCGGCGGCACCACGGCCAACCCGCTGGTGCGCGAAGATGCCGAAAGCCGGATCTACAGCGTTTATGCCGGGCCGAGCCTCAATACCCGCGTTGGCGATGTCGATGTGCAAGGTGTGGCCCGTGTCGGCTACAACCGGTTCGAAGCTGATGACGCGCTGATCACGCAAGCAGGCAACAGCGTCGACGTGTTCGATGACAGCGTGACCTATGTCGGCCAGCTGCGCGCAGGCGTGCGTCCGGGCGAGGTTCTGCCTGTCGGTCTGGCGGTCACGGCCGGCGGTTTCCAGGAAGATATCGGCAATCTCGATCAGCGGGTGCGCGATCTGTACGTGCGCGGCGATGTGACCTTGCCGATCAACAACAACCTCGCGCTGGTCGCGGGCGCCGGTTACGAGGATGTCGAGATTTCCAGCCGCGATGCGGTGCGCGATGCCAATGGCGTGCCGGTGATCGGGGCGGATGGCCGCTTTGTCACCGATTCCAGCGCCCCGCGCCGGATCGCCTTTGATGTCGACGGCCTGTTGTGGGATGTCGGCGTCTTGTGGCGCCCGTCCTCCCGCACCAGTCTTCAGGCGGCTGTCGGGCGGCGGTATGACTCCACCACCTATTACGGCACCTTCACCTACGTCCCCAACCAGCGCAGTGCCTTCGCGGTGTCGGCCTATGACGGGGTGAGTGGCTTTGGCGGCGTGCTGAACAATGCGCTCGCCGGCCTCGACAGCGATTTCCAGGCGATCCGCAACCCGGTGACGGGCGACTTCGGCGGGCTGGTCAGCGGCACCGAAGGGCAGGCGCTTGTCGGCGGCCTCGGTTCGACCCGTTCGGCGGCGTTCCGCGGGCGCGGGGTGCGCGCATCCTATCAGCGCACGATGGGCCGCACAGTGGCAGCATTTGGCGCTGGCTATGACCGCCGCACCTTCATCGCTGCTGCCGGCACGGTGCTCGCGCCGGTCAACGGTCTCACCGACGAAAGCTACTACGTGACCGGCGGCGTTACCCGCGAAGTCGGGCGCAATGCCAACATCACCACCAATGCCTACGTCAACTGGTTCGAGGCGGCGGGCAATAACAATGATGTGACCGCGATGGGCGCATCGGCAGCCTATAATCAGGCGATCACACAGCGCCTTACGGGCCGCGCGGCGATTGCGGTCGATTATTTCGACAGCGAGTTCACCGCGCAAGACTTCGCCTTTGCGACCGCGCTGGTCGGCCTGCGTTACAATTTCTGAGGGGAGGCACACACCTCATGTACGAACAGTTCTACGGCTTCAGCGGGCGTCCCTTCCAGCTTACCCCCGATCCGCAATTCTATTTCGAGAGCGTCAGCCACAAGAAGGCGATGAGCTATCTCGGCTATGGTCTGGCGCAGGGTGAAGGCTTCATCGTCATCACCGGCGAAGTTGGTGCAGGCAAATCCACGCTGGTCGCGCACTTGATGGAGCGGATTGACCGCCATGCGCTGACCGCAGCGCAGGTTGTCACCACCGCGCTCGACGGGGCGGAGATCGTCCATGTCGTCGCGCAGGCTTTCGGTCTGCACGTCGAAGGCCATGACAAGGCGGGAGCGTTGGGCGCGATCGAACGCTTCCTGCAAGACGAGGCCCGCGCCGGACGCCGCTGCCTGCTGGTGGTGGACGAATGCCAGAACCTTGACCTGACCGCGCTTGAAGAACTCCGGATGCTGTCGAACTTTCAGCTTGGCGCGCACCCTCTGCTTCAAAGCCTGCTGCTGGGCCAGCCCGAATTCCGCCGTACGGTCGCGCATCATCCGGGGCTGGAACAACTGCGCCAGCGGATCATCGCCTCGCACCACCTCGAAGCGCTCGATGCGGGCGAGGTCGAACATTATGTGCGCCACCGGCTTGGCCATGTCGGGTGGGACAATCGCCCGCTTTTCGATGCCGGGCTGCTCGATGCGCTTTATCGCCACACGGACGGCATTCCGCGCCGGGTCAATCAGGTAATGAACCGCCTTTTGCTGCTGGGCGCTATCGAGGAGCGTGACACGCTCAGCCTGGCGATGCTCGATGACGTGATTGCCGAGATGTCCGCCGATCAGAACCGCGGCGCGCGCGGGCAAAGCGATCTGCGTTCCGCGCCTGCTGCTGCGACGGAGGCAGCGCCAGCGCCTGCTCCGCAGGGCAGCTTACCCGCGACCGAGGTTGCCGCGCTGCTGGCCGAACGCGATGCGCGCACGGCTGAACTCGAAGCCGCGATCAGCGAATTGCAGGCTGCCGGGATCGGCACCCGCGATCCGGACGGCGAAGCCCTTTCGCCCGAGGAAGCCCGCATTGCCGAAGCCCGCCTTGCTGCCGCGCTCGAACGGATCGAAGCCCGGCTCGAGGAGCAGGAACAGTCCTTCCGCCATGTCCTCACGATGCTGATCGAGTGGCTTGAGGAAGATCCGTCGCGCGAGGCGGCGTAAACCATGAACGCACCTTTCCCATACCCGCCCGAAGGCGCGGCCTCCGGTGTCGTGAACGGCCTGTCGGTCGATGTCGAAGACTGGTTCCAGGTCGGCGCCTTCGAGAATGTCATCGCGCGCGGCGAGTGGGACAGCATCAAGACCCGCGTGGAAGACAATGTCTACCGCGTGATCGATCTGTTCGCCGAGGCGGACGTCACGGCGACCTTCTTCACGCTGGGCTGGGTGGCGAGACGCCATCCCAACATGATCCGCCGCATTGCGGACGCAGGCCATGAACTCGCCAGCCACGGCTATGACCATGCGCGGGTGTTCACTTTCACCCGCCGTGAATTTGCCGAGGACATCCGCAAGGCCCGCGAAATCATCGAGGATTGCTCGGGCCACGCTGTCACCGGCTACCGCGCGCCGAGCTTCTCGATCGATCAGCGCACCCCCTGGGCCTTCGCTGAACTGGCCGAGCAGGGCTATGCCTATTCGTCCAGCGTCGCGCCGGTTGCGCATGACCACTATGGCTGGCCCGAGGCTCCGCGATTTGCCTTCAAGCCGCTGCCATGGTCACCGTTGATCGAGCTTCCGGTGACCACCGCGATGCTGGGCGGACGGCGCGTGGCGGCGGGCGGCGGCGGGTTTTTCCGGGTGCTGCCCTATGGCTTTTCGCGCTGGGCGATCCGGCAGGTGAACCGCACCGAAGGCCGCCCGGCGGTGTTCTATTTCCACCCGTGGGAAGTCGATCCCGAACAGCCCCGCGTGGGCCATGCCCCGCTGCGTTCGCGCTTCCGGCACTACACCGGCCTTGCGCGCATGTCGGGCAAGCTGCGCGAGCTGGTGCATGACTTCCGTTGGGGTCGGATGGATCTGGTTGCACACCGCGAAGCGGTGCGGGCTGTGGATCTGGTGCTGCCCGAGCCTGCGACCACAGCGGTATTCGCGGTATGAATTTGCCGGTGAAAGCCGGAGAGGTCGTGCGGGTTGTCGATTTCGGCGACATGGCCGACCTGCGCCGGATCGAGGGATTCATTGCCGAAGCTGGCGCAAGCCTGTTCCATCGCCCCGCATGGCTGCAAGCGGTCGAGGCCGGAACGCGGCAGCGCGCGGCAGGCCTGATTGCCGAACGGCTCGGGGTCGTGACAGGCTGGCTGCCCTTGACCGAGACACGCTCCGTTCTGTTCGGCAAGGCGCTGATTTCGAGCGGCTTCGGGGTCGGCGGCGGGATCATCGCGCAAAGCGATAGCGCCGTGCAGGCCCTGGCAGAGCGGGCGAAGACCTATGCCCAGAGCGGTGGCTTTACCGGCATCGAACTGCGCGGAGGCGCAATTCCTGATGGCTGGACGACATGGTCGGACAAGCATTGCGGGTTTGAGCGCGCGCTTGCCGCAGACGATCAGGCCGAACTGCTCGCCATTCCGAAACGCGCCCGCGCCGAAGTGCGCAAGGGCCTGACGTTCGCCCACCGTGTCACTATCGGACGCAGCGCCGCTGATCTCGCCGCGCACTACGCCTGCTACAGCGCGAGCGTGCGCAACCTTGGCACGCCGGTGTTCCCGCGCGCGCTGTTTGCAGCGATGCTGGAGCGCTTCCCGTCCAGCAGCGACATTGTCACCGTCTGGCAGGGCGAAACCCCGCTGGCGAGTGTCCTGAGCTTCTACCACGGCGACGCGGTCATGCCGTTCTGGGGCGGGGGTGTGTTCGCGGCCCGCGCTGCACGTGCCAATGAGCTGATGTATTACGAATTGATGCTCCATGCCCGCAGGCAAGGCATGGCACGCTTCGACTTCGGGCGTTCCAAAACCGGCAGCGGGCCTTTCGCCTTCAAGAAGAACTGGGGCTTTGTGCCAGAGCCTCTGACTTATGGCGCATGGACCGCTACCGGCCAGTCGGCCCGCAATATCGACCCGACCGACACAAACTTCAGCCGCAAGATCGAATTGTGGAAGAAGCTGCCACTGCCGATCGCCAACACTCTGGGGCCGTGGATCGCGCGCGGACTGGCGTGATGGGCGATATCCTGTTCCTCGCCCACCGGGTGCCGTTCCCGCCTGACCGGGGCGACCGCATCCGCTCGCACAACCTGCTGAAGGCGCTCGCACGGTTCGCTCCGGTTCACGTCGGCTGTTTTGCCGAAGGTCCGGGCGAAGGCGAGGCCGCACTGGCCGAGATGGCGGCATCCTATTGCATCGCCCCGCGGACCAAGCCCTTGCCGCTGGCAGGGATCGAGGCGGTGCTGGCGGGCAAGCCGGTGAGCCTGACCGCGTTCCACTCTCGCAAGCTTGAAGCATGGGTGCATCAGACAATCGCCGCCCACAACATCGCCGTCATCGTCATCTTTTCCGGGCAGATGGGGCAATACATCCCTGCCGGTTTCACCGGCCGCGTGGTGATCGACTTGTGCGACGTCGATAGCGCCAAGTTTGGCAGCTATGCCGAAAACGGCGAACGCGTGTGGATCAACGCCCGCGAGGCGCGGTTGATGGCGGTCGAGGAAGATCGGCTCGGCGTGCGCGCCGCTGCGACCATTCTGATCTCCGAAGCCGAGGCGGCGCTCTATCGCAGCCGGTTGACTGCACCTGACAAAGTCAATGTCGAGGTAATCGGCAATGGCATCGACGCTGCTTTCTTCGATCCTGCTGTCACCAATCCGCATCCGGTGATCGCAGGCCTGCCGGGGCCGCATTTCACCTTCACCGGTCAGATGGATTACCGCCCGAACGAGCAAGCCGCAATGTGGGTGATCGAGGCGCTGATGCCGAGGCTGCGCGCCCGCCTCCCGCAGGCGATGTTCCATGTGGTTGGCCGCAATCCGACGGGCAAGCTGATGGCGCATCATGGCACGCCCGGAGTACAGGTGTGGGGCGAGGTTCCCGATGTGCGCCCCTTCATCGCCGCTGCCGATGCCGTGCTTGCGCCGCTGCTGATCGCGCGCGGGGTGCAGAACAAGGTGCTCGAAGCCATGGCGATGGCCAAGCCCGTGGTGCTGACGCCCGAAGCGGCGATCGGGATTTCCGCATGCGATGGCGAGGATTGGCTCGTCTGCCCGCCCGATCCTTCCGCGATGTGCTCAAGCATCGAAGCCTTGCTCTCAAGCCCCGATGCCCCGGCCCGGATCGGCGCAGCGGCCCGCGCCTTCGTGCTGGGTCATCATGGCTGGGACGCGATGCTGGCGCCGCTCGCTGGCCTTCTTGGCATGGGCGCAGAGGGTCAGCGCCATGCCGCCTGAGAGCGCTGTTTTGGCCGCTCCGCCTGTTGCGGCCAGCCTGCCCACCGCCTGGCGCGCGCCGCTCGCGTCCCTGGCTGTGGCGGCATTGGTGCTGATCGCGGTTACAGCGCAAAGCTGGGGGGCGATGCTGCACCAGTGGTGGAACATCGACACCTATAACCACCTGCTGTTTGTTCCCTTCATCACCGCATGGCTGGTAGCGTTGAAGGAGGAGGAACTCGCCGCGCTGGCCCCGCAAGCCTTCTGGCCCGGCCTGCTGCTGGTCGCCGCTGCGCTTGGCCTGTGGGGCGCGGGCGAGGCGACGGGGATCAACCTGCTGGCGCAGGCAGGCGCAGTGGCAGCTTTGCAAGCAGCGGTCGTGACAGTTCTGGGCATGCGCGTCAGCCTGCTGCTCGCCCTGCCGCTGGCCTTCGCCAGCTTCATGGTGCCGTTCGGCGACGAGATCATCCCGCCGCTGCAAGCCGTCACCGCCGAAATCGCCATCGCGCTTACGCATCTCAGCGGCGTGCCTGCCACCATCGAGGGTATCCACATCCACACCCCCGCAGGCCTGTTCATCGTCGCCGAGGCGTGTTCGGGCGTGAAGTTCCTGATCGCGATGGTGACGCTCGCCGTGCTCGTGTGCTTCACCCGGTTCGAGCGCTGGAGCCGCCGCGCCGCCTTCCTTGCCGCCTGCATCATCGTGCCGGTCCTCGCCAATGGAGTGCGGGCATGGGCGACGATCTATGTTGCACAATATGTCGGCGCAGAACAGGCGACCGGCTTCGATCACCTGGTCTATGGCTGGATATTCTTCGCCATCGTTGTCGCCGTGCTGCTCGGCGGGGCATGGCGGTTCTTCGAACGTGAGCCTGAAGCCTATGGCTGGCGGGCCGACACCATCGCGGGCTGGCCGATTGTCACCCGCGCCGAAACCCTGCACTTTGCGCCCACCAGCGCCGCGCTCGCGATCATTGCCCTTGCGGCGATTGCCGCGCTTGTCGCTGTGCTCTAGGCGACGGGACCATGTGCGGGATTGCCGGAATCTTCCATGCCGAAACGCCCAAGCCGGTTGACCCGTCGCGGGTCGAACGGATGTGCGATGCGCTTGCCCATCGCGGGCCGGACGGGGCAGGGGTGTGGACCGATCAGGGCGTCGGCCTCGGCCATCGCCGCCTGTCGATCATCGATCTGGCCGGTTCCCCCCAGCCGATGCACACGCCCGACGGGCGGGCGGTGATCGTCTTCAACGGCGAGATCTACAATTTCCGCGAATTGCGCCGCGAACTGGAACAGGCCGGTTTCACCTTCCGCACCTCGGGCGATACCGAGGTAATCCTTGCCGCGTGGCAACGCTGGGGGCCGGATTGCCTCAAGCGGCTCGACGGGATGTTCGCCTTCGCGCTGTATGACCGTGACAAGCGCCAGCTGTTCCTCGCCCGTGACCGCTTCGGCGTGAAGCCGCTGTTCTATGCGCCGCTGTCGGATGGCAGCATCACCTTTGCCTCGGAACTGAAAGGCCTGCTTGCTCACCCGCTGCTGCGTCGCCGGATCAGCCCGCAGGCGATCGAGGCCTATATGACCTGGGGCTATGTCCCCGATACCCATTCGATCCTTGCGGGCGTCGAAAAGCTCCCCGCCGGGCATTTCTGGCTGCTGGAGCAGGGCAAGACACCGGGCCGCCCGCAGCGCTGGTGGGATATCGACTTCACGCAGCGCGAGCGCGGGAGCGAGGCTGATCTCTCGGCGCAGCTGGTGCATTTGCTGCGCGAAGGCGTGCGCTCACGCATGGTGTCGGACGTGCCACTGGGGGCGTTCCTATCGGGCGGCGTGGACTCGTCGGGCGTCGTTGCTCTGATGAGCGAAGCGTCGAGCCAGCCGGTGCAAACCTGTTCGATCGGCTTCGATGTCGCCGCCTATGACGAGACAAGCTACGCCCGCCAGGTCGCCGCTAAATTCGGCGCCGATCATGCCGAGCGGATCGTCGCGACCGATGATTTCTCCGCCATCGACCAGCTTGCCGCGATGTTCGATGAACCCTTCGCCGATGCCTCGGCGCTGCCGACGTGGCGCGTATGCCAGCTGGCGCGTGAACGGGTGACGGTGGCGCTGTCGGGTGACGGCGCGGACGAGGCTTTCGGCGGTTATCGCCGTCAGGTGTTCCACCACCACGAGGAACGTGCCCGCTCGGTGCTGCCCGCAGGCCTTCGCGCCCCGCTGTTCGGTGCTCTGGGCCGAGCATGGCCCAAGGCTGACTGGGCGCCGCGCCCCTTGCGTGCCAAGGCGACGCTGCTGGCGCTGGCCGAAAGCGGTGAGGAGGGATATGCGCGCGGGCTGTCTGTGACGCTGCCCGGAGCGCGCCGGGCGCTCTATTCTGATGCCTTTACCGCCAGCCTTGACGGGTTCCGGGGCGAGGATGAACTGATCGCCCTGATGCGCGCTGCCCCCGGACGTTCGGGCCTCGACCGGGCGCAATATGCCGACCTCATGTTCTGGATGCCAGGCGACATCCTCACCAAGGTTGACCGCACCAGCATGGCGGTGAGCCTTGAAGCGCGTGAGCCGCTGCTCGATCACCGTCTGGTCGAATTCGCCGCAAGGCTGCCTGAAGGAATGCGGGTCAAGGGCAGCACCGGCAAGTACCTGCTCAAGAAGTCGCTCGAACGCTATTTGCCGCACGACATTCTCTACCGGCCCAAGCAGGGCTTCGTGACCCCGATTGCCGAATGGCTGCGCGGGCCGCTGGCAGGCGCGGCGCGCGGGATCGGGGCGAGCGGCGGGTTGGCACAGACCGGGTTCTTCGATGCCAAGGCAATGGCCGCCATGGCCGAGGCGCATATCGCCGGCCGTGCGGATCACTCGCGCACGCTTTGGCAATTGCTGATGCTGGAGAAGTCGCTCACCCGGCTCGGGGTCAGCGCCTAATCTTCGCTGCCGTGGCCCAGCGCCATGTATTCATCCGATTGCATCTCGTTCAACCGGCTCACCGTGCGTTCGAATTCGAACGCGCCGTCGCCTGCCTGATAGAGCGCCTCCGGCTCGGCGGCGGCGGTGGCGAACAGTTTGACGCGGTGTTCGTACAGCGCATCAATCAGGGTGACAAATCGCGCGGCCTCATTGCGGTTTTCCGGCCCCATTCGCGGGATGCCGACCAGAATGACTGTGTGAAAAGCTCTGGCAATCGCGAGGTAATCGGGCGCGCCCCGCGCTTCTGCGCATAGCTTTTTGAAGCTGAAAACGCCCACACCCTTCAGGCTTTTGGGAACATGCAGCATCCGCCTGCCGCCGACGTCGAGTTCTTCCGACGGCACATGTTCGGCATCTTCAGGCGCGAAGTCGGTAAGGCGGAAAAACGCCTCGCGCACCTTGGCGGTCGCTGCATCGCCGATCGGCGTGTGCCACGTTGCCATTCCGCCGATCCGGTCAAGACGGTAATCGACCGGGCCGTTCAGCGGCACCACATCTAGCTCTCGCTCGATCAGCGCGATGAAGGGCAGGAAGTGTTCGCGGTTGAGCCCGTCCTTGTAGAGATCGCGGGGCGGGCGGTTCGACGTGGTGACGATGGTCAGGCCGCGCTCGGTGATCAGCTGGGTGAACAACCGGCTCATGATCATCGCATCGGCGGAATTGTTGACCACCATCTCGTCAAAGGCGAGGCATTTGAGGCTGCCCGCCAGCCGCTCGGCCACTTGCGGGATCGGGTCGCCGCTTTCGCTCTTGCGCACCTCTCGCATCGCGGCGTGAACTTCCTGCATGAAGGCGTGGAAATGAACGCGGCGTTTCGCGCCTATGGCGAGCGTTTCATGGAACAGGTCCATCAGCATCGACTTGCCGCGCCCGACCCCGCCCCACATATAGAGGCCGCGGGACGGCGCGGGCTTTTTTGCGAACAGTTTGCCGAATAGCCCGCCCGAAGGTGCCTCTGCCTCAAGCGCGGTTTGGAGCGCCGCCAGTTTCCCGGCCGCCGCGCGCTGATCGGGGTCGGCGCGCAGTTCTCCGCTGGCGATCAGCGCGTCATAGCGCGCCAGCAGCCCGCTCACGCGCGCCGCTGCATCTTGCGCACGATGCCGGAATAGGCCGCAATCACGTCCTCGCCGCCATCTTCGCGGGGCTGGGTGCATTGGCCGCGCAGGAACAGCATCTTGCCGGTTTCGCGGATGATCTCGGTCACCGCATCAAGCGGCAAGGCAGGGTTGGCCCCGCCGACAAACTGGGTTGAAAGTTCGACTGTGACGGACGGCCCGGCATCGCCGCTGCCATTGATGTGCATTGCCGAAAACAGCGAGATATCGATCAGCGCCAGCGTCGCTCCGCCATGGACGAGGTCGACCAGATTGGTGTGACGGCGCTCGGGGAACATCCGCAAGCGGCAATGCCGGCCTTCGCGGCGCACGCGCATTTCGCCCAGCACTTCGGTGTTGAAGCGCGTGCGATCGACCATGTTCCAAGTGAACCAACCCGCCTCGCCGTCGCATTCTGCGGGGCTGAGCGGGCGATATTCGAAAGGCGCCTTGATCGCTTGATCGTCAGTCATGTCTTCGCGCCTTTTTTGTCGAAGCAGCGAAGATCAGATCGCGCGCTCGGCCATCATTTTCTTGGTTTCGGCGATGGCCTTGGCGGGGCTGAGACCCTTGGGGCAGACATTCGCGCAGTTCATGATGGTGTGGCAGCGATACAGACGGAACGGATCTTCCAGATCGTCCAGACGCTCGCCCGTCATCTCGTCGCGGCTGTCAGCCAGCCAGCGATAGGCCTGCAGCAGGATCGCCGGGCCGAGGAACTTGTCGGAGTTCCACCAGTAGCTCGGGCAGGAGGTCGAGCAGCAGGCGCACAGGATGCATTCGTAAAGCCCATCCAGCTTCTCGCGCTGTTCGGGCGATTGCAGACGCTCCTTGCCGCTCGGCGTCGGGCTGACGGTCTGCAGCCACGGACGGATCGAGGCATATTGCGCGTAGAAGTGCGTGAAATCGGGGACGAGATCCTTGATCACATCCATATGCGGCAGCGGCGTGATGCGGATTTCGCCCTTGAGGTCTTCAATCGCCGTGGTGCACGCAAGGCCGTTCTTGCCGTTCATGTTCATCGAACACGAACCGCAGATGCCTTCACGGCAGGACCGGCGGAAGGTCAGCGTGGGGTCGATCTCGTTCTTGATCTTGAACAGCGCGTCCAGCACCATCGGCCCGCATTCGTCGAGGTCGAGTTCGAACTTGTCATAACGCGGGTTCTGGCCGCTGTCGGGATCATAGCGGTAGATCTTGAACGCCTTCACGCGGCCGCCCGAGGTCTTGTGGACCTTGCCGTTCGCGCTGATCTTGGAATTCTTGGGGAGAGTGAAGGTCGCCATTGCCTGATCCCGGTTTCGATTTGCACCCTATCTAACGCCATTGTCTGCCCGCGCAAGCTGCGGCTGTTGCGCGCTTTCGCACACCAGTTGATTGTCCCTCACCTGCCGGAACCAAGATGTCTGCCATGCGCTGTGCAGGAGATGACAATGGCAGCGCAAGTATCGAAAAAGGGGGCGTTCTGGCCTCGCACCGCCGCAGTGTTCGGAGCATCGGGCGGAATTGGCGCGGCACTGTGCCATGCGTTGATTGCTGGCGGGACCGACACCGTACATGCCGGATCGCGTAGGGGTGCCGCGCCGCAAGGGCCGGGCCTTTGCCCCTTTGCTTTCGACCTTAAGGACGAATCCTCGATCGCCGCCGCTGCAGAAGCGATGCGCAGCGATCCGCCCGATTGGGTGATTGTCGCAAGCGGCGTGCTGACGCTTCCCGACGGCACCGGGCCTGAGCGCACCTACAGACGGCTTGATCCTGCCGCGATGGCCGAGGTGCTGGCGCTCAACACGATTGGCCCCGCGCTGGTCGCCAAGCATATGCTGGGCATCATGCCGAGGGGGAGCGCCTTCACCTTTGCGGCGCTTTCGGCGCGGGTGGGGTCGATTTCCGACAACCGGCTCGGCGGGTGGCATTCCTACCGTGCGAGCAAGGCGGCGCTCAATATGTTGCTGAAAAACTTCGCCTTGGAGATGGCCCGCACCCATCCCGAAAGCGTGATTGTGGGCTTGCATCCCGGCACAGTGGACAGCGCGCTGTCGCAGCCGTTCCAGTCCGGTCTTGCGCAGGGCCAACTAACAACGCCGGAAGATGCAGCGGCCAATCTGCTGGGTGTGCTTGCCAGCCTGACGCCAGAACATTCAGGGCGGGTGTTCGATTTCCGGGGAACCGAAGTCCCGGCCTAGTCTAAGATGCCGACTGCCAATTCGGCCCACACGGCGAGGAATGCCAGCACCGCGAACATCACGCCGCCAAAACGCTTCAACGGGGTGTCCAGCCAGTACCAGGCCGCCTCTATCGCAAGGCAAAGCACGCCGAGCATCAGGCTGAAAACGAAGAAATCTTCCGGCCCCCAGTTGACCTCCGCGGTCACCAGCATTGCCGCTGCCGGCACCAGCAGCATGGCAAAGGCCCCGGCCCACAGCAGGGGGTGGAAACGGGCGGCGGGTTTGGGGGCGATTGTGGTTGTCATAGGCTGAACCTAGTACCGCGACCAAGCTTGCCTAGCCCGGATCGACAAACGCCTTTCCGATGCATGCAAAGTGCCGCTAGGACAGGTGCGAGAGGGAAGGGGCATCATGGGACTGACAAGCTGGTACGAGGCGAACATCATGCCGCGTCTGATCACCTGTGCTTGTAGTCAGGGGCAAGTGATGAAGCGCCGCGCAGCGGTGGTGCCGCACGCGCGGGGCGATGTGTTCGAACTGGGCTGCGGGGGCGGGATCAACCATGCCTTCTATGATCCATCGGCCATCACCTCTTACGCCGGGATCGACCCGCATGAAGGCCTGCTGGATGGCGCGCGGGCCGCAGCACGGGACAAGGGCTGGGCGGCCGATCTCAGGCAGGGGCGGGGCGAGGCGATTCCCTTCGCCGACGCCAGTTTCGACTGTGTGGTCTGCACCTTCACCTTGTGTTCGGTTGATGATCCGGCGCGCGTGATGTCCGAACTGCGCCGCATCTTGCGCCCCGGCGGTGAGGCGCTGTTCCTTGAACATGGCCGTGCGCCCGATGCCGACGTTGAAAGCTGGCAGAAGCGGATCGAACCGGTGTGGAAGCGCCTGGCCGGTGGCTGCCATCTGACTCGCCCGATCACCAGCGCGCTCGCCGGCGCAGGCTTTGCGGTCGAGACTTTGGGCAAAGGCTATACCCCCAAGGCACCGCGCTTTGCCGGGTGGATGGAGTGGGGCATCGCCCGCAAGCCCGCATAGCAAAAGGCGGGAGAGGTTGCCCGCTCCCGCCTCTTGAATGTCTGGCCTGTCCGGCGGCGATTACTCGCCGAAGGTGCGCTGCCACCAGCCGCGGCGCGGCTTGCCGTCACCGTCTGCGAGTGTTTCGCCCGAAGGTGCTTCACCGGCAGGTTCTGCAGCCTCGGGCTGCGCTTCGGGTTCCGGCGTCGACACCTCGGCAACCTCAGCCGGAGCGGCTTCGGCAACCTTCGCCTTGCGCGGCGCACGCTTGCGCTTGGGCTTTTCGGCCGGAGCTTCAGCGGCTTCCTCGGCGGCTTCGGCAGGAGCTTCCGCCTCTGCTACAGGTGCAGCATCGCCCTCTGCCGCCGCGGCGGCAGCTTCAGCTTCTGCGGCCAGCATAGCCTTGGTCTTGCGCGGCGCGCGCTTGCGCTTGGGCTTTTCGGCGACTGCGTCCTCGCTGGCTTCCGGCACGGTGTCGGCTTCAGCGACAGGCGCTTCGGCTTCGGCAGTTTCAGCAGCGGGAGCCTCGGCTTCAGCCGGTGCAGCGTCGTCGGAAGTTACCGCTTCGCCTTCACTGCCGGTGTCACCTTCATAAGTGCCATCACGACGCTTGCGACCGCGACCTCCACGGCGGCGGCGCTTTTTGGGGCGGCCTTCGCCGTCGGTGGCGTTGTCCGCGCCGTTTTCAGCCGAGCCATCTTCGCCGTCACCGGCGTTCCGGGCATCGCCATCTTCATCGTTCTGGTCGCCAGCTTCGGAGCCTTCGCCCTCGGAGCCTTCGTCCTGATCGCCGCGATTGCGATTGCGTCCACCACGGCGACGGCGGCGCTTCTTCTTGTTGCGGCCTCCTTCATCGTCGTTGTCGGCACGCTCGCGCCCGCGCTGACGCGGCTCGCGTTCCTCGACTTCTTCCTCGGCGTAGTCTTCTTCTTCCTCGGGCAGGTCGTCGTCCGGCTCGTCATCGATGATCGGTTCGAACTTGGGCGCGAAGGCGGGGCGCGGGCCGGAGCTGGAGACGCTCATCTTCGCGCCTTCATCCTCGCCTTCGGGGACGACTTCGACATTGACGCCGTAACGCTGCTCGATCTCGACCAGATCACCGCGCTTTTCGTTGAGCAGGTAGATCGCCGCCTCGGTGCTGGCACCCAGACGGATCAGCGTGCCCTTGCCGCGTGCGGCTTCGTCCTCGATCAGCCGCAGCGCCGAAAGGCCAGCGGACGATGCGGTGCGGACAAGGCCGGTGCCGTCGCAATGCGGGCAGGGGCGGGTGGTCGCTTCGAGCACGCCGGTGCGCAGACGCTGCCGGCTCATTTCCATCAGCCCGAACGAGCTGATCCGGCCAACCTGGATACGCGCACGATCATTCTTGAGCGCGTCCTTCATCGCCTTTTCGACCTTACGGACGTTGGAGGGATACTCCATGTCGATAAAGTCGATCACGACCAGACCGGCCATGTCGCGCAGACGCAGCTGGCGGGCGATTTCCTTGGCGGCTTCGAGATTGGTGTGGAGCGCGGTTGCCTCGATCCCGTGTTCCTTGGTGGAACGGCCCGAGTTGATGTCGATCGACACCAGCGCTTCGGTCGGGTTGATGATCAGGTAGCCGCCGGACTTCAGCTGCACCATCGGATCATACATCGCGCGCAGCTGATCTTCCGCGCCGTAACGCTGGAACAGCGGGACAGGATCGGAATAGGCTTTCACCCGCCGCGCATGGCTGGGCATCAGCAGCTTCATGAAGGCCTTGGCCGACTTGTAGCCGTCCTCACCCTCGACGACGACTTCCTCGATTTCCTTGTTGTAGATGTC